>Ga0315298_1000141_pt1 | contig 140186 bp, 118 predicted proteins | sample WHS_1_MG_FD_203077 | JGI IMG/M metagenome (GOLD analysis project Ga0315298, IMG submission 203077) | Extremophilic microbial mat communities from Washburn Hot Springs, YNP, Wyoming, USA - WHS_1_MG | ecosystem: Environmental > Aquatic > Thermal springs > Hot (42-90C) | place: USA: Wyoming...
TTTGCTCAGGGATGCTAGGGAGACTGATTTAGAGGCAGTAATGAGGATTGAGAAGGCTTCTTTTCCAAGATACCCCTACCCCATGAGTGTTTTCACAATTCTGTTGAAGCAATACCCAAGATATTTCCTGGTGGCTGAATGCTCTGGGAGTGTTTCAGGGTATGTTTGCGGAAGTATTGCTGGGGAAAATCTTGGAAGAGTAGTGTCCATAGCTGTAGAGGCAAGGTTGAGGAGAAGAGGTGTGGGTAGAATGCTTATGCTTGGGCTTGAATCTAGGTTTAGGGCAGACGGTGTTAAAGCTATCCGCTTAGAAGTGGGTGTTGATAACGAGGCTGCGATCCGGCTCTACGAGTCATTAGGCTACAGGCCTATGGGATTGCGAAGAAGATATTATCCGAACGGGTGTGACGCGCTCGTGATGGTTAAACGTTTAGAGAAAGACGTGGCTGGCAACGATACATAGGTAATGTTTATAATACTAGTCTGCAGAGTTCAACTATGGCAGGCAGGATTGTTAGGACGTCGATCTCGCTGCCTAGGGATTTGATAAAGGAGCTGGACGACTTTGTGGATTCAATTAGATCCGACAGGTCTAAGGTTGTCCAGCAGGCGATAAGGAATTTCTTAAGCATTCCGCATGAGGAAGAAGATAGGGTTGCGGGCTTGTTGATGATAGTTTACAGTCACAGGATGCACGGGTTGGAGGAGGAGATAACGGATATTCAACACGGTTTCATAAACCTTATTGTTTCAGACATTCATATTCATCTTGATGAGGAAAAATGCATGTTGGCGATTTTCGTTAAGGGAGTATTCAAAGATGTTCAAAGCCTGATGAGGAAGGTTGTAGGGAAGAGAGGAGTGTTAATGATTAAGGAATCGTTTGTTAAACTCTAGTCTTTAGGCCTATTCTGGAAAAACCAGTATTCCCATGATGGATGAAAGGAATAAAGAGTAGAGCATCAGCAGGTAGAATCCTTCTCTCCAGCTGAGGCCTCCCCTATGCATGAGATACCACAGCAGTATGTTTGCAAGAATAGAAAACGTAATCAGGTCTGAGAAAACCTTGATGTTCAGCCTAACGGGGGAGAGTAAGAGTGTTATGCCCAATATGAGCGTAATGTTTGTGAAGCAGCTTCCTATGACGTCGCCAAAGGCAAGGCTCATATGTTCCTTCAACATCGCCTGAATGTCAAGGGAGAGCTCTGGAAAACTGGTTCCTATCGCGATTATGGTGGCAGATATTACGTATGGCGACACTCCGATCAGGAGCGCTATCTTTACCGTTGAGTCGACGAGGAAGTCTGCGCTCACTACAACCCCGATTATGCCTAGGAGAGCCATGGCTATGTAAACTATTAGACTCCTCCTCTCACTTTTTGCTTCAACAGGTCCTCCAGATTCTTCTAATGGCAGTTCTCTTTTAGTGATTATCTTATAGGTTTGATAAGCATAGATGAATACGAGTAGCAGCCCGACGATCCGGCTTGCAGGAAGAAAGCTTATTAAAAGAATTGGAATTATTGAGGCTGTGAAGATTCCAAGGTACAGCGTGTCGAGTTCTTCGGGTTTAAATTTAATGACGCTAAGCTTCTTCGACCTCCGTTTCAAAGTATAGAGGATGAGCCCAAGTCCGATTATGAGGCAGATATTTGCAATGTTAGACCCGAGGACGTTGCCAATGGATACGGCTGCTTCTCCTGATATTGCTGAGAACAAGGCTACTGCGAGCTCAGGAAGGCTGGTGGAAGTCGCCACGAACGTGAAGCCTATTCGTGATTTTCCCAAGCCGGTTACTTCAGCGAGCTTCACAGTATTTTTAATGGCTATGTCGCTGCTTACAAGCAGGGCTGCTAGAGAAATAACCATCATTATCAATGGTTCTATAAGCTCATTCATAGGGTTGACGTCTAACCTATGCCTATAAAAAGTTTTCCAGATTCAGCTTAACCCCTTCATGGTTCTCGGATTCGCAAGCCTTAATCCCAGAGGATTACTACTCCAAGCGCTCTCGTCCTGTCCTTCAAGAGCTGCTCGTAGACTCCTGGAGCATTCGCATAGGGCACTCTGTGGGTTACCAGTCTTGAAACATCTAGCTCCCTGCTCCGGAGCATGTCAAAGAAGAGCTCGACGTGCCTCCTCCTGCTCCAGGGATTGTTCAGGGTTTCAACAGGCGGGTGTGAAGAGTTGTGCGCCCCTATTATTGTGAAGCTTGGCGCGTTGCAATAATCATGAAGGTCCATATAAGTGGGCCCCCTCGGGCTGCTTAAAACGACGAATCTCCCAAGCCTTCTCAAGCATTTAAACTCCTCGACGATCAGGTTCTGGTTTCCAGTAACCTCGAAAACAATATCCGCCATCCTCCCCTTAGTCAGCTTATCAACTTCTGAGGCAACATTCTGCTTCAACGGGTTTATCCTAACAATATTCTCAGGAAGGTATTCAAGCCTATTATCAGACACGTCGACGACGATAACCGGCATCGCGCCCGCCATCTTGCAAATCCTAGCGGTCAACTGGCCGAGTATCCCGGCGCCGTAGATCACGACGGATTCTCCGAATGAAAGCTGGCTTCTCCTAACGCCGTTCATAACGATCTCCGCTATCGTGAAGAAGGATGCTTCCTCTTCAGAGACACCCTGAGGTACGAGCATAACATCCTTCTGAGAGGCTGAAACATACATGGCGTGAGGAGAGTATGAGGCTACGGTTTTCCCTATTAGGCTCCGGTCAGCATCGGGACCCGTATCGGCAACCACGCCTATATTGTCATAGCCAGGGACAAACGGGTATTTCCCGTAGCCCGCCCAATATGACTGGGGAGGGAATTCTCCGCTTAAGATAGTAAGCTCGGTTCCTATGCTGATCAGGCTCCGCTTAGTTCTTATGAGAACCTCTTCCCCCTTGACGTTAGGCGTCTCTCTGTCTTCAACGACAACACTTTTAGGCTTCTGAAACACGACTGTCGGATTCTTCAACCCTGTTTTATTCGGCTCCTCCTATAGATATCTTTTTCGCTCTATTCCGTGAAAACATACGGGGAAACCTTATAAACCTGTTATAGTGCTTACGTCCCGTGACTCGAATGTTTGACGAAATAATCCTGCCTGACGAGTTTAGAGATATTTACGACGAGGAAGACGGGTTGAAGAGGTTAAGGCTTTTCATAGGGGGGAAATGGGTTAAGCCTAGGAACGGGAGATACTTCAGTGTTAAATCACCTTCAACAAGGAGGGTTTTAGCGGAGGCGCCGCTGGGAAGCAGGGACGAGGCCCTGGAAGCCATTTCTGAAGCCGATTCCTCGAGAAGCAGAATAAGAAATCTTGCAGCAATAGACAGGATAGAGATACTGGAGGCAGCGTCAAGACTACTAGCGAAGTACGAGGATTATTTGGTTAGCATCCTGGTGTCCGAGGCTGGCAAACCCTTGGCGTACGCGAGGGCGGAGGTTAACGCCGCAACGGAGAGGATGAGGCTCACGCTGGAGGAGGCTAGAAAGATCTATGGAGAATACATTCCGGGGGACTGGGTTAACGATACTAAGAACAAGTTTGCAATAGTTTTAAGGGAGCCGGTTGGGATAGTTGCCGCCATCACGCCTTTCAACTATCCTCTTTTCTCCCCTGTTGCAAAGATTGCGCCTGCACTCGCCTCTGGAAACTGCGTTGTTCACAAGCCTGCTAGCGATACCCCTGTGACTGGGCTCCTCCTAGCTAGGGTTCTGCAGGCCGCCGGGCTTCCAGACGGTGTTTTAAACGTTGTAACCGGGCCTGGAGGCGAGGTTGGAGACGTTTTAGTCTCAGACCAGAGGGTGAGAGCTGTGAGCTTCACAGGAAGCACGGAGGTTGGTTCAAAGATCCCTGCTAAAGCAGGCTTGAAAAAACTGCATTTAGAGCTCGGGGGAAAGGCGGCCGCGATAGTGCTTAAGGATGCTGACCTGGACCTGGCTGCGGAGAAGATTACACTGGGGGTTGTGAAGAACTCTGGCCAGCGATGTGACGCCATAAGCCGGGCTTTAGTGGTTAAGGAGGTTGCAGACGAGCTTGTCAGGAGACTTGAGGAGAGGTTCAGAAGCATTAGGTTCGGCTATCCTTGGGAGGAAGGTGTTCAGGTGGGGCCTTTGATAAATGAAAGGGCTTTGAACAATGTTGCCAGCCTCGTTGAGGATGCTGTAAGCAAGAATGCTGTTTTACTTGTCGGAGGCAGAAACCATGGTTTGATATATGAGCCGACGCTTCTAGACCATGTTCCGCTTGAGGCAAGGATCGCTTGGGAGGAGACATTCGGCCCAGTCTTGCCTGTAATAAGGGTTAGTGACGAGCGTGAAGCCGTAGAGATCGCGAACAAGTCCAACCTGGGTTTAGACTCCGCGGTTTTCACGAGCTCGCTGTACAGCATGTGGAGGGTTGCTAAGACTCTTCAAGTTGGCACGGTGAGTGTGAACGATGCTCCTGCACACGGGGTTGGGAACTTTCCTTTCGGCGGGGTTAAAGACTCAGGAATGGGGAGAGAGGGGCTTGGGTACAGTATAGACGAGTTGACCGTTATAAAAACGATTTCCGTGAACATCGCGCCATCTGGGCTCTGGAAAGGAAGATAGCCCAAGAAGCCTAAAAATTAATATTCTAAGGATTAGCGGTAAACTCATGGCATTAGGCAGGCAGCAAAGGATCCTAGGCTTGGTTTATGGGGAGGAACTGTTATCCTATGACTTCGGCCCAAGCCACGTGATGAATTCAGCCAGGCTTAAATCCTTCTTCACCTCCCTAGAATCATCAGGGCTGCTTTCAGACTCCCGGATCCTTCTGATTAAGCCTAGGAGGGCCACCATGGAGGAGATAGCTCTCTACCATGACAGGAAGTACATAGAGTTCGTGAAGGAAATGTCTGAAGAGGGCAAAGGTCTTCTCGACCACGGGGATACTCCTGCTTTTCCAGGTGTTTTCGAAGCGGCGTCGCTTGTAGTCGGCTCTACGCTTGAAGCGCTTGAAGCAGTCATGAGGCGAGACGCTTTATACTCTATGAATCCGATGGGGGGACTACACCACGCGAGGCGCGGCAAGGCGGCTGGGTTCTGTGTTTTCAACGATGTTGGCGTTTTGATCGAGAAGGCTAGGAGAGAATACGGCTTGAGGAAAATACTTTACGTAGACTTGGATGCTCACCACGGCGACGGAGTGATGTACGATTATTATTATGACCCTCATCTTTTCATAGTGGATTTTCACGAGAACGGGAGGTATCTTTACCCGGGTACTGGCTTCGAAGGCGAGACCGGTGCTGGGGAAGCCGTTGGGACTAAGCTGAACCTTCCTTTAAAACCATGGGCGACCGACCTGGATTTCGAGGAGAAACTGGAGAAGGCTAAGCAGTTTGTGTCTGAAGACTCTTTCGAGTTGATGGTTTTCCAAGCGGGTGCCGACAGCGTTGCTGGAGACCCCATTACCCATCTGAAGCTTACTGCTAAGGCTCATCTCCATATCGTATCCCTCCTTAAAGAGTTATCGCGCAGGTCAGGCATGTGCCCCTTGATAGTGCTGGGCGGTGGAGGGTATAATCCGAGTAACACTGCAGAAGTCTGGCTTAAAATAGTTAATGCTTTAATAAAATAAAAGGTTTACTAAGGTTCTCCATAGACGCGTAAATGGTTAAATGGGCGTAGCAACCCGGTATGACTGCATGAAGACAGCCGTGTTGATGGAGCTCCTCGCAATATTTCTTTGGGCATTGGGAAACATATTCGTAGCCTATCTTAACATGTTTTTCGACAACTATACTCAGAACTTTTTCAGGTTTGTTTCAGCCGCCACGGTGTTACTGTTTTTCTCCATGTTATTAAACAAGGATGACTACTTAAGCTCTTTGAAAAACCTGAAGGTGCTTTCAGCCCCAGTCTTCACAGTCTTCGCCTTCCAGATACTGGTTGTCTACGGAATAGCTTTTACAACGCCAACCATAGCCACGCTAATAACCAGGCTAAGCATAGTCTTCGTCGACCTACTCTCCTTCCTCCTGTTTCCAGAGGAGAAGGCAGTGCTTTCGAAAAAAGGCTTCGCAACCGGCACTATGATCTCTTTCATAGGGGTTTCAGGGATTGTTCTAACAGGTTCTGGTCTTTCCAACTCGAATGGATTGTTTCCAACCGGAGTTGCCCTCCTATTGTTGGCCTCAATACTCTGGGCGGTTTACACTGTTTCCATCAAGATTGTTCTTAGGGGTTCAGACCCGCTTTCAGCAACAGTCAACATATTCCTGTTTTCCGGAGTAATGTACCTGCCCTTCTCAATATTAACAGGGGGAATATACAGGGTTTTAAAAGTAGACCCTGCTCTGAACCTGCTGCTCATCGTCTCAGGCATCCTTGCAGTAGGCTTAGCGAATTTTCTCAACTATTCCGCCATCCGGAGGCTGGGCGCATCCCTGCCTGCAAACCTTCAGATCCTCCTTCCGGTTTTCACCGGCGTGATGTCGGTTGCAGTGTTTCATGAGGAAATGCAGCCCCATAAAATCTTCTTCTCAGCCCTGACCCTGATCGGGTGCTGGATCATCGTTAAAACTTCAGAAAAACCGTTTTAAGAGGCTGAGTGTTCAGTGTCAAACGTCTCCGCCAGACCGGACCTAGCCGGCGCCTGTTCAATAGAAAGCTTTATCCACATGGTTTAGCCGGCTAATTCATGAGCTCTACGGATGAGCTTGTGAAGCTGCTTTCAAACCTGCTGCAAATAGACACTAGTAATCCACCTGGGAACGAGAGTAATGCCGCAGGCTTCCTGAGAGACTGGCTTCGCGACAGGGGTGTTGAATCTGAAATCCTAGAGTTTGAGAAAGCAAGGGGGAACTTGGTTTCCAGGATAAAAGGGTCTGGTGAAGGACCGTCGTTACTCCTGCTTTCACACACCGATGTTGTTCCCGCTGACCCAGCTAGGTGGAAGATTCCTCCTTTCTCAGGCGCTGTTAAAGACGGGTATGTTTGGGGAAGAGGGGCATTAGACATGAAGAGCATGGTTGCCGTGGAAACAATGGTTTTCAGCGAAATGGTCGGCAGGGAGTTGAAGGGTGACTTGGTTCTTGCAGCAACTGCCGACGAGGAGAAAGGGGGCTCAGGCATAAAAGACATGATGGAGAATGCGTTGGAAAAGATTACTGTCGACTACGTTATAAACGAGGGTGGAGGGGAGGGAATACTTACTAGGAAGGGTTGGCTTTTCGACATTCAGACGGCTGAAAGAGGGGTTTTTTGGCATCGTGTTCGTACAAAGGGTTCTCCTGCGCACGGCTCAGTACCCGGGCTAGGAGTGAACGCTATAGATAGGATGCGCCCCCTGCTTAACAGGGTTTCAGAATTCAAGGGGGCCAGCGAGAGGGTTGAGCCTTCTTGGAGGCATGTTGAATCCCTGTTGAAAATGATGGGGCTCGCCGATGAAGAGGTCAGCATCAACAATATTGATATTCTCCTAGATAGGTTGGCTGAAACCGATAAGGGATTGGGGGAGTCTGCGAAATCAATGCTTCGAGTTACGATGACGCCTACAGTGATACAGGGAGGCGTTAAGGAGAACGTTGTTCCATACGAGTGTACGCTAACAGTCGACTGCAGAGTCCCTCCGGGCTACTCTACGGAGCGTGTGAAAAGCATGATTAGGGATTTGTTCCAAGGCCTCGAATACGAGTTGGAGTTCATACAGGAGTCGGAGCCCACTGTCTCCCCGGTTGACACTCCCTTATACCGGGCTATTGAGAGTTCTCTCTTAAAACTGGTTCCCGGCGCTAGGCTTGAACCGACTACGATGACGGGTGGGACTGATTCACGATACTTCAGGAAAATGGGCATACCTGCATACGGCTTTCAGCCTTTAATGGTTGAGGGGAAATATTATGATTGGTCTAGAATGGTGCACGGGGATAATGAAAGGATCTCCATAGAGAATCTAGTATTCTGCTACAGGGTGTTGAAGCAAGTAGTAGAATCGTTCATGATTAAGTAGTTTACACCGTCACAGCCTGGAGAGAGCACGTCGACTAGGCTTCCCAATGAATTAAAAAAAGCCAGAGGTGTTTGCTCAGATGTATTGTTTACAGTTGTAACAGTAGTACCTCTTGTACTGCGGTATCCATGTCCCGGGCTTTCCACACTTTGGGCATAGTGGTGCCGCCGGTTGACCTGCCGTAGGAGCCGCAGCGACTGGAGCCGGTTGTGCCGCTGGGGCAGCAGCTACAGTCGGCTGAGGTATCTCAACCTTTTTAGAAAGCAGAATAATGTCTCCAACTGTCTTCACATCGCCCCATTCTACCTCAATCGTGCTCCCGGCTTTCGTAGAAATATAAAGTGTTATGGTTCCTTCGCCCGGGACTATGCCTATTTCCTTCACCGTTCCGATGAAGAGACAATCAGGATCATAAACCTGCATACCTATCAGTTTCGACTGGGGAATTCCTTTTCCACTCATTGCTGTCTAAGAAGCGTTTCAAGGTATATATTAACTTTCACGTTTTTCATCCCATTAAATAGCGTGCTTCTGATTGTTTTGCAGCGGATAAATGATTGCATAACTGTAACCACCGTTTAATGCTGTCAACCACCTGGTTTCCAACTATAATCCGGCTCTTCCCATTCTTGCGAACGCTTTGGAAAAAAGCTGCGGCATTAACCTGTTACTTAGATGTCGAGCTCAACTCGTCTGCATTCTCCCTAACCTTCTCAAACGCTGCTATAATGTCATCCATATCCTCCTTGGAGCCGAGCAGCACGTTCTGCGGTAGCCATAAGCCCTCCTTGTAACAAGCCTCCTCCGCCACAGGCAGACTTAGCTTAGAGTAATCCATTGAATCACCGTAGTATGCGCAGGACAGTGGGCACTTTTTGAAATATTCGAGGTACGGCTCTCTGTAAAGCGGCTTAGAATACCCTACGTTTACAGGTATTCCTTCAGCCTTCATCGCCTCGGCGAAACCAGCCTTAGATACTCCTCCGAAGGCCTCCGGGTCATACCTGAATATGTAGAGGTGCCAAGCATGCCTGGTGATCCTCTCATCATTCTTAAGAGGCTTTAAACCATCTATTTTAGAGAGCTTGCTATTGAGATAGTTTGCGTTATCCATTCGTCTCCTCGTATGCTCGTCAAGCCTCTCGAGTTGAACGAGCAGTAGTGAAGCCTGAAACTCAGTCATGCGGTAGTTGACACCGGGAAGATAATGCTCATACCATGCTCCCTGAGGGAGGCGGCCGCAGTTATGCAGGCTCCAAGCCTTGACGTATAGCTCTTGGTCACTTGTCACCGTGATTCCTCCTTCCCCGCTGGTAATGTTCTTGCTCGACTGAAAGCTGAAGCATCCGAAGTCGCCGAAGCTCCCTGTTCTCCTTCCCCTCCACTCTGCGCCCCAGGCTTGACACGCGTCTTCAACAACACGCAGATCATGCTTCTCCGCTATCCTCATGATCTCATCCATGTTAGCCGGCCTGCCTCCTATGTGGACGGGAATGATTGCCTTTGTTTTTTCAGTTACAGCCTCCTCTATTCTCCGCGGGTCAATGTTGAAAGTATCCGGCTCAATGTCGACGAAGACCGGTATGGCGTTAACGTAAAGGATTGCTGTTGCAGTAGCCATGAAAGTGTAGGGGGTTGTTATAACCTCGCTCCCGCAGCCTACTCCACATGCCCTGAGAGATATTTCGAGAGCGGTTGTGCCACTGGTAACAGCAACCCCGTACTTCGCATGCTGGTATGCTGCGAATTTCTCCTCAAGCTGCTTAACGTATTGTCCACCTATGCCCCACACGCCGCTTTCCAAAACTTTTTTCAAAGCCTCAAGCTCCCTTTCGTCGAAGACGGGCCATTTCGGGAATGGCTTATCCCTGACTGGTCTACCTCCCTTTAAGGCTAGTTGAGCCATGTCTCCAGCTTCAGTCAAGCTGTATAAAAACATATCTCGCGAAATCAGCCTCAACCCTCTCGACACATCTCAATATCGCGTAACATTTTGAATATCACCTTGCAAGGTTTAAATAAGAGAGCCGGGTGAATTGAAGCCTGCAATGGCGACAGGTGCTTCGCAAAAATACAGGTGTACTGTATGCGGGTATGTTTACGATCCTTCTGAAGGGGATCCTGATTCCGGGGTCCCGCCGGGAACATCTTTCGAAAAGCTTCCTGGGGAATGGGTTTGCCCGGTTTGCGGAGCAGGCAAGGATCTTTTTGAACCAGTAGCAGGATGATTTCCCGCCGGGGAAGCGCTTCCAGTTCTTTTTTAAACTAATCGGGCGTTGAAGGCCACCCCGGTTTGAAGCTTAGGCTAGACGCTTAAAACATAGTTTAAGACGAATAGTGCAACGTTGTAGGAGGCGTGCAGCGCTATTGGGCACCATAGCCTGTAGCCTCTTTTCTTGAAAACGTATCCGAGTATAGTTCCAAGTAGGAAAGCAGGAAGAAATTGCCAGGGGTTCAGATGGAAAACCCCGAAAAGAAGTGAAGACAACAGTATTCCTCCCCTGCTTCCAAGGCTCGACTCCAAGCCCCGCTGTATAAATCCTCTGAACAAGACTTCCTCGCAAGGAGCTACGACGAGTATCGTGATTATGGAGAGCGTAACTAGTTCTGTGAACGAGGAGGGCGAGAGTATTCGGAAAAACTCTTCAAACCATGGTGGAACCGGTATTAGAGTCTCAACGATCACTCCGGCTGAAATACCTGTTAACACGGTTAAAGGCAGTATCAGCAGCGCTACTTTATACTCCTGCAGGGCGCTCTGCGAGTCTAATCCGAGGAATGCTAAACTTGTCTTCTTGCTAACCATGTAGAGCAGCACGGGAATTATCATCGCAGCCTCTCCTACTACGAGCAGTGATAAATCATCAATGCTCAAGCCTTTTGAAAGAGAGAATGCTAGAAAGGGTAGTTCTAAGACACCTGGTAGAAACATTGCTAGAACCAGCATGAGGAAGGACTGTGACGCTCTCCAGGGCACGTTGCGAGGAGCCTCGTACAGGGCTTTCTCACCAGCCTGGTTTGCCGTCTTCCTCTGGAGAAGGATTGATGCTGCAAGCACTAGGCTTGTTAACCCCGCTAAGGCTGGGCCGTACACCAATCTTTCCGAGTCGGACTTGCCGGGTGAAACCGCTTCAGGTTTTCCGAGAAATAGCCCGATCAGGCTTACAACAAGAAGTATTGACGAAGCCAGTGTCGAAAAGTTCAACAAGTAATTCCTGTAATCTACGCGGTATTGTGCTCGGAGTTCCGGAGGTGGTGGCGGAGAAGCTTTCTCAACAGGAGCCTGGCCGAAGAACGTTCCTGACTTTGCAAGCGTGTACTTAGCCAGTAGGAAGGCGATTAGGATCGTGTAGGAGACCAGTATGAGGATTATCGTGGGCGGGGGCGTGTCTGCAATGCTTATCGTGGTTCTCGCAATTATTGCGGGCATTGAGAGGAATACTGCTCCGAACAACGGTATGAAAACGTATAGTAGTGCGCTGAGGGAAAGCGCGTTGGAAGGCTTGGTCAAAACTAGTGCTGTAGCTACTGAAAGTATGGATGAGAAGAGTGTCACAGACAACAGGAGCAGGAAATCCAGCACTAGGAAAGGTGTTCCAGCCAAAAGAATGCTGAAAATACTGTAGAAAACAAGGGCGAAGCTAAAGGTTGCTATAAAGTATGCCGTAAGCATGCCCTCTACGTATCTCCGGAACCCTTTTTCCGAGACCGCCACCGTCCAAAGGGTTTCACGCTCTATTATACCCCAGTTTATCGAGAAGATCGCTGGGATTAGAGGCGTGTAGAGTATGCTGAAGGTTAAGGCTGCCAGAGCGAAGAATCTAAACTGCCTGACTAGAATCGGGAAGCTTAAATTGGATACTGTGGCGATTGCGAAAAGCATGATGGCTGTGAAAAGACTGCCGTCCCTCAGAATTCTCAGGAGATTCAGCTTAACGACTAGAGCCATTGGTTTCTCACTCATTTTAGGCGAAAGTATCTGTGTAAATAGTCTCGGCACCCATCTGAGTATTCTCCGGCTGCTTGAAGGCATCTCCATTAACGCCGTGGTAAGCAGGGGGGTAACGTTCGGAAGGAAATTAATCCTCATCACAGAAAAATAGGCGCCGGCAATCATAACCATGTAGGCCAACCCTATGATGCTTTCCAAGCTTCCTATAGAGCCGAGGGAGCATTTAGCCAGCAGTGTTGAAGGATAAGGCAGGTCAGAGTAGTTCAGCCCGAGCCCCATGGCCATGCTTATCAGGGGTGTGAAGAGTATCATGAGAATAATCCATCCCACAGCCTCCACTTCAACATCCTTCATAATGCTCTTCAGAATCCCCAGCGTCTGGGCTATTGCGGAAGAGGCGAAAAGCATGGTTTCATAGGATAGGAAGACAGCCGGCAGAATGTTTAAGCGGGGATGGAGCATTACAGCCATGAAGGAAACCAGCGGCGGTGTGACTGCGAAGTTTAGGAAGAAGAATTGGAAAAGCAGGTCTGCCACAAGGTACGTCGACGGCTTAATGGGGGATGTTAAGACGAAATCTATTTCCGGTTCAAGCGCCGTTATCCCGCCTTTGAGGCCTAGGAAAACACCCATGGCTATCACGCTTGAAAAAGTTATTGAAACTATGTTAACAAGCTCCTTCTCACTCATCCCGGAGAAACCGTAGAACCCTCTAATGAAAAACCCGCTGAAAAGTGATGAGAAAACTATGACGAAGTAAAACATGATTGTGGAAAACTTTACTGAAAGGCTTCTCCTCAACGGCCCGTAATACTGGAGAAGCTTGAAAAAGAATATTTGCAGGATCCTAGAGCCCTCCACCCCTCGCCCCCCCCAACTATTCTGAAGAAGGCTTCCTCCAGCGTCCCTGAGGATTCTAGCCCCACGATTCTCTTAAGCGCGTCTATAGAGCCTTCAGCTATGCTTCTACCCTTGTTTATTATTGTGGCGCTGGTGCAGAATCTTTCAGCCATGTCGAGCATGTGCGTGCACACGAGCGCGGCTCCACCCTCGCCAACAATGTCTTTAACAAGGTTTTTCACAAGGCGCTGGCCCTCAGGGTCTAGGCCGATGAAAGGCTCGTCCATTATTATCAGCTTAGGCTGGTGAATGAATACTGTTGCTAAGGCGAGCCTCTGCTTCAAGCCTTTTGAAAGCTCGAGGATAAACCTGTTTTCACAATCGTTAAGCTCGAACATGCTTAGAAACTCGTGAACCCTTCTTCTAGTCTCCTCCCCGGGTTCAACCCCCCTGATTCTCGCGACATACCCTAGAAACTCCCTGGGGGTAAGGTAGTCTGGGAGAGACGGGGTTTCAGGCAAGTATCCGACGAGCCTTTTGAAGCCCTCGTCGCTTTTAACATCCCTGCCCATGACTATTATCCTCCCCTTGTCAGGCTTGAGAAGGCCGACTACGCATTTCACGGTGGTCGTCTTACCGGCCCCGTTTGGGCCTATTAGGCCATGAATACTCCCGGAGTTAACCTTCATAAATAAGCCTGCTACGCCTACTGTTTCCCCATAGCTCTTCCAAAGATCCTCGATATTCAACAGAACCCCGTTTCCTAAGCATTCGTCACGCGCCTGGAGCAAGACTTAAGTTCTGAGAGAAGAATAGAATTTTTAAGTTTTTAACAATCCGGTGAAAGACATTCGGAAACATGGAGCTTAGACGGCTACGAGTGCTCATCTACATGGGGTGGACGCATTCTTTAAACCATGGTTTATTCACATCAATAACACCTTTAATCCCGATGATCGTTTCCGAAGGATACGACTACCTTAGCATAGGCCTACTCTTATCCATCTACCTTCTTCTCTACAGCTTCGGCGCACTACTCTCAGCACCCATTCTAAGGCGCATAGAAGACAGGAAAATCCTGTTCACATCCCTCATGCTCCAGGGCTCGTCGACACTATTCCTGCTCCTGCCTGGTTTAACGGGCCTAGGCCTCTTCATACTCTTCTCAGGAGTGTCCGCCAGCCTTTACCACCCTGTTTCGAATATCTTCATATTCAACAGGTTTAGGAAAAACGTTAATTTCGCGATGGGGCTGCACGGCACCGGCGGGAACCTGGCTCAATTCGTGTTCCCATTAATGTCTTTCCTGATGGCAGTCAACCTCGGCTGGAGGTCGGCGCTCATCCTAACTGGTTTTATGGTTTCCCTCTCGTCAGTCCCGTATCTCGCAACACCACGTGTTGAGAAAAATGTTTTTGAAACACCGGGTGTCATACATGGGTTCATTAAGGTTGTTTCGCAAAGGTCACTCCTTCTCCTAATATGCTTCTCGCTTCTCTTCGGGCTCTACTATAGGGGGATAGAAGTATTCCTGCCGACCTACTTGAATTCGGAGAAGGGTTTTAGCGGGGAAGCCGGTAGCGTCGCCCTCTCAATACTGCTGCTTGCGGGCGCGTTCGGCCAATACTTAGGCGGGCTAATGGGAGACAGGCTGAGCGAGGCCACGGTCCTCCTGTCGGCATCAGTATTAGAATTGGCTTCGCTCATACTGCTTCAAACAGCCTCAAGCAGTATTCTAGTTATGCTTGCCACCGCTCTGCTCGGGTTAGCTTTCTACTCTCACCAGCCTGCTGCAAACTCTCTTTTAGGGAAGAAGAGCGTGGAGGAGTTGAGAACCCACGCTTACAGCATCTGGTTTTTCCTCAGCTTCATCTCCTCGTCACCATCCACTCTAGCCGTCAGCCTAATCGGGCAGGAATTCGGCTTCGCAACCGCGATACTGGCTTTAAACATGATCGCGCTCATACCTTTGACACTATCCATCCATATCTATCGCGAGTCTAGGAAAACCAGAAGCGTAAGCCCAGGCTCGTCGTAAAGCCGCTCAGCCTGAGATGCCTTTCTGTTTATCTTTTCAAAGCTTTAGCGCGCGCTAGCTCCTGAATGTTTCAGGATGCTTCATCCAAATACGTATGGCAAAATTATCATCCCTATTATAAGTCCTAATAGGGCTAGGCTTACAGCGTAAACCATTTTATCAACAGTCCCAATGCTCACTCTGCCGCCAAGCTTTTTCCTGCAGAACAGCTTGAAGAAGACTCCACCGTCCATTGGATAAAGAGGGAGAGCGTTAAAAACCCCGAGGTTCAGGTTTACAAACCAGACCCAGAAGAAGAGGTTCACAGGATAATGATAATCCTCACCTAGAATTGTTGAGACATAGTATTTTTGAAGAAGGCTTGAAAACGGTATTGTCTCGTAAACCCATGGAAAGGGTACTGTAGGTATCATGAGGTATGTTACGAGGCCTTCAAGAGGCGAGCGTGCAAAGGCTAGGGAATAGTTCTCAAGAACATCTTTAAGCGGAACCAAGCTAAGTATTCCGCTGGAGCTAAGGTTGCTCCCTATTGTGAACGTATAGTTTGGAAAACCGTTCCGTGAAACCCTGAACGTTATGTTTCCCCCCTGCTTGTAAACGTTCTCAACAGCTCTGGAAAAACTATTCCAGTCGGGCGTCGGCTCACCGTCCACGCCTATTATTATGTCGCCAGGCCTCATTCCTTTTTGATAAGCCGACCCGTTTATGGAGATTCCGACTACGAGAACCCCGTTGACCACCGGCTTCAAAGTGAGCATTAGAAGTATGAAAACGGCTAGCGCGGCTAAGGCGGCGATGACGTTGGAAACGGGGCCTGAGGATAGGATTCTACCTGCTTTCTCAAGCCCAGCTTCCTCAAGCTGCTTCTCGTCAACCTCTGCGAAAGCGCCGACGGGTATTACTAGAAACAGGACTAAGCCGGTAGACTTAACACTCATGCCGTTAGCCCTAGCCTGAGTCCCGTGCGCGTACTCGTGAATTACCATGGCTATGAGCAGCGCCACCCAACCGTAGAAAACAGGCAGGTATGGGTTTACGCCTGGTAGAAGAATGTTGGCAGCGGGTCCGAGCTCCCTTAAAACTCTGCTTACACTGGGGTTGCTAAGCATATTGTTTATCGCATTAAGCAGCAGGTAAACCATTACCGCTCCTAGGAACGGCATTACCGCTAGGGAGATAAGCCCCATTCTCTTGGAGAACCGGGTTTCCCCCATTCTATCCATTAGTGTCAACCCGATTCTAGTCCTGATTAGAACGAATGGGAACTGGACTTCAACCACGCTCGGCAGGCGTAAGCGCATCTAACAATGTTCAGCTGAAGAGGGCCTTTTTAAACATAGCCTGGTTTAATTGTTTTAAAGCCAGCCGATAACGCTAGTCCCGGCTTGAACCATACGTTTGACGGACACTGTCTTGACCAACCTTCTGCTACTGTTTAAAACCGTCGAAAGAAACTATTTCGCTCAAAGGCTTCCTAGCATCTGGTTCTCTAAACTCCTCGCCGGCAGGATACCCAAGCGGTGTTATGGCGACAACATTATACTCCCCAGGTATTCCAAGGATCTCTTTAACCTTCGCGTTGTCGAATGAGCCTATCCAGCATGTTCCAAGACCCTCAGCTCTGGCTGCGAGGATGAGGTGTGTGAAAGCTATTGAAACGTCTACAAGCATGCTCATGGAACCCATGTAGCCTCCCCTGTTCCACCCTATGTCGCGGCCGCACGCAACAATAACCACCGGGGCCTCAGCTATGAAAACCTGGTTGCCGCATGCTGGTACAAGCCTCCTCTTCAAAGCCTCGTTCCTCACCACTATGAACCTCCAAGGCTGACGGTTTGAACCTGAAGGGGCTATTCTCGCAGCCTCCATAACCCTGGTTAAAACTTCGTCCGGTATAGGGTCAGGCTTGTAAGACCTTATGCTTCTCCTGGTTCTCACCACCTCGTAGAAATCCATCTTCTCCACCAACCTGCCTTCGCAAAGGATGAATAAAAGTTTTAGCAACATGCCTAAAGGAATTAAAAAGAAAAGGGGTACTTATTATCTGGGTGGAGGCGGCGGAGGCGGGGGTGGTGGAAACTCTGCTCCAGGCTTTCTCCTTAAAAGCAGCAACACCAGGACTACGACGGCCACTGCTACAATAGCCCCTATTATCATGAGCCAAGGAGTTTCTGGCGCTGCTCCGCCCCCCTCCTCCTTGCTAGCAGTCAGGCTTCCAGTTAACCCGTTCACATCAATATTATACGTTCCCTCGCTAGTCGGCGTGTATGCGAAGCTCACAGTGGTTGACTGGCCAGAGTCCAGGGTACCCCTCTTTGTTTCGACAACCTGATTGTTAACCTTCAGTGTAACCTCGTACGTGCCCGATTCACCGCCAGTGTTCTTAACCGTGACGGAGATTGTCGACGACTGGCCGACCTTAACCGAGCCCGGGCTTACGCTTAGACTGCTAACCTCAAACCTTGCCGGCAGGGTTGTTGAAACAGTTATAGTAACTGTTTTATCGCCGATCCTCACTGAATACGAGCCGTCTGCAGCGAAGGATAGTTTATGGCTTAGACTCTTGCTCTCACCCGGGTTTAGAACAATCAACCAACTTTTCTTAATCTCCCCGCCAACGCTTACAGTAAGATTATGAGTGCCCATGGCGTTCCCAGTGTTAGAAGCAGTAATAGTTATGGTGAGTTCCTCATTCGGCTTTAGCTGCGTCTTATCAAAGCGGGCGTCAATCACTATGTTCGGCCTTGGCTGAGGGTTAACCAGCTCAACCGATAAAAGCTCTATCTTAGCCCATTCCTTAGTATCGAGCGTTTCAAAATAGATTTTAACTATAAGGGTGCCGAAGCTGACGGGGGCGAACCACCATTCTGCAACGCCACGGTAAGATTCCGGTGCATTCACATACCCCTCCCACCTGTACTTATAGACTAGAAGCTGGCTTGGGCCATAGACTCCGATTTCCGGACCCAAGTAAATCAGCCTTCCATACCCGAGCTCCTCATAACTATATACTGTGGTGAAGTTCCATGCTTCGCTCCATGCGCCAACCCAAGCAACCCAAACGTAAAGCATGGTGTTGCCAAACATCTCAGCGTATTGTCCCGTAAAGGTCTCCTCGTCAATCATAACCTGTAGGCATTTTCCAGTCGATTTAGAGATCCACAGGAGCATGGTCTCAGGGGTCTCCCCCTCCTCCTCATACCCCCATTCAACCTTCCACGTGTCCTCCCCACTCACGGTTTCCTCCCCGAGGACTTGGAAGCCTATCACTCCAACTGTTCCCTCTTCATCCGAGAAACGATACCTTGCTGACTTAACGTTGTTAAGCAGGATTGCCACGCTCTCGTACTGGGGTTCTTGTGGGTAAGAAACTATTGGGGGAATTTGGGTTAGAGACAGCGTCATGAGAAGTATCAGCCAGAACGCAACTGGTTTCTGCTTATCTAAACCGCTTAATGATTTCATTTTAATAAAGACAGCATGCACGCTATATAAAGATTATCTTTAATTAATAGCATTAGCGCGCGCAGACCATTACTCTTTCTTTGGAATTGTGAAGCTAATAGCCTATAAAGCCGTTATTTAGAGGTTTTTGAGCACATCCTGTTCACAGGGCAAGTGCTACAGGCTTTTCTTTTACAGTACTCGAGGTTTAGCCTGACGAGTTGAGACTCTAATTCTTTAATTCTCTTCACCCTTAGCTTACGGGCGGTTTCCACAGCCAGTTTAGAGGGTTTCGGGTCGGCTTTCTCCCAGATGCCTCTTAGCTCCCTCAGAAAAATGTTGACTCCGACTGGGCCGATGCCCCTGAACTCTGTCAGCAATTCCTCCAGATGCCTGGGGGACTCGGCTTCCTCATGAAGCTTATCCAGGCTTCCGAACCTTTCTAAAAGATTCTTCGAAACATCAAGCAGGTTTGTAGCGGTTGAGAAGTCGTACCTCACATATCCTCCTGAGTCGAGAACCTGGACAAGCTTGTCCCAGCCTGCTTCAAGTATTGCCTCCGGTGTTAAAAGACCCTCTTCCTGAAACCTTTTGAAAGTCTTCTTCGCAATATTAGACGATATTCTTTTAGCGAAAAGCATCGAGGCGAGAAACCATTTAAACCTGTCCTCAGGCCTCTTCAAATTCAGGCCCAGCTCCTGAGAATAAGTGTTAATCCTCCTTAACCTTCTTGTCTTAGAGTCCACGTGATTCAAACGGGGCTAGAGTTTAAAGCTTTACCGCGCTTTAGAAACGCCGAACCTCTCTAAACCGGTTTCGAAGGTAAGGCTTTCTTAGAGCGAGCCTAAGATACTTCTTAAGTATTGAACATCCCTCCTGGTCTGCCTCACGACCTCGTCCAAAGGCAAATCGTATTCACTATGTATGGACACTGGCCCCTTGAAATCTATTTTCTTAAGAATTTCGAAAACCGTTTCCCACGGAACCAAGCCTTCCCCAAGGGGGACTGTTTCAGCACGCCATTCACCCCCTGGTTTAAACCAGGCATAATCCTTCACAGAAACCATCCTTATCTTTCTACTCAGAATATCCATTCCCATGAGCCACCCTGCCAAGCCTCCCTCCACAGCCATGTGCCCAGGGTCCACGTAGGCGCCAACAAGATCCGGGTCAAACCCCTTCAGAACCAGCCATACGACAGTCGGCTCAGCAGTCATGAACATGCCTGAGTGCACATGTATCGCAGCAGTCACGCGATATTTCCGGCTTAATTCCTGGATGCCTTTAAGCTCCCTACGTATTTCGTTTACCTGCCTTCTTAAGAAGCCGAAGCCCTTGTACTGCCAGTAGCCCAGCTTCAAGTATTTAACCCTGTTTTCAGAAGCAGTCTTGAACACTTCCTCAGCGTAAGGCTGGTGGACACTAGTTATTTCAGTCGTTATCATCGGTACTTTCAGGCCTTTCGACTCGAATACTCCGACAGCCCAGGGAAGTTTTTCCTCAACCTCATGGGGCTTTATGTAGCCGTTAGACCGGACTGTAAGGTCTACGCCTTCAAAACCTGTTTCTGCAGCCATTTCTGCAAACTCCTTTAATGGGAGAGGTTGAAACATTTTTGAAAACAAAACTAGTTGCATAATTGTTTCTCCTCCGTTTAAAGGGCTAAAACCCGAGGCCGATTGTCCGGTTAAGACACTCGGTCCTTATTTTCCCACGTTTAACGTTAAATATTTCAGGGAATCTTTCCTGAACCTCTTTAAAGGCGAAAGGCAGGTATTGCCTCGCATTATACTCGACTCCAAGTATCGGGTTTGTCCTAGCAGCGAATCCTGCTGAATGGACAAGCGATAACCCGGGACACGTCAGGTCCTGTATGCTGTAAGGCACTCCAAGCTCCTCTGCCTTAGCCACAAGAAGGAGAATGGAGCTGTGACACTTGCATGTTTTCAACGCTACTCCAGACCAGCCTAGCCCCATGGCCAGGTCGAAACTCTCCAGGTCGGTAATACCCTCGTCCGCTAAAACAGGCTTAACTTCCGCCACCCTCCTCATGTCAAACATGTGTGACGCCAGGTCTCTGCTAACCGGTTGCTCAACGTAAAGGATCTTCTCAAAGGCTTCAGGAGCCTCTCTTCTAACTCTTCGCAAGTATTCTAAAACAGCCTCTGGAGACGGGTGCATCTCGTTAGAATCGACAGACAGGTAAAAATCCTTCCTGCCCTTCCTTCCCAGCGTTTCCGCAACGGTTTCAGCTACGTCTTTAGTTCTTTCCACATCCCAGTCTACGTCGTTGCCTTTAAGCTTAATTTTGAAGCAAAAGACTCCTTCCTTCTCGATCCATTCCTCCAAACTCACCGGCAAATCGTCAGACTCGTCTAAACCCTCTTCACTCTTCAGTTTATCCAGCCCCCCGACCAAGTGGAATACCGGGATTTCAGAGGAATACTCTGGCTTAATGTAGTCAGCTATATACTTACCTTTGAATTTTTCCCCAAGGTAGAAACTCAGGTCGTGGTCAACATACTTAGGCCCATACCCATCATAGCTACATATTTCATTAACCTTTCCGAAAGCGTCGTGCATAGAAGCGTCTATTGGGGAAACCGCTACCAAAGAGGCTAGTATGGGGAGCTCCTCTTTAAGCCCCAGCTCTGAGGAAACCCTTCTCGTAATCCTGGGTATTTCATCCTCATACTTTATAAACCAGTCTATGGGATGCATGTGTTTGTCTCCCGCCTCTTCCACCAGCAGCTTCCCATAGCGTTCTGCAACAAGCTTCATGGCTTCAAGCTTATTCTCATGAGTCTCCCCGGGGCTTGGAAACGCCCATTCACATGCAAGCGGCATGGAACCCGAGCCTTCAGACGCCTTCCCCCTTCTGTTTTTCACGACAGTAGTGACCAGAAGCGAGGTAGACTCCTCCACCACTACACTCCCGAATTTCAAAGGAGTCCTCAGCCTGTAGCTCCTGTATTCAAGATTGATTTCAACCGGGCGAATATCAGAATCCTTACTCATAATTACTCGTCAGCTCCTCGTTGTCTTTAAGCCTTTTCCCTAGCGAACTATAATCGCGCATTATTAAAAGCCTAAAGCTGTTTTCTTAGTGCCGCTTCTCTAGCCGCAGAAGCCCGCTTGAAATATTCTTCCCTTGTTTCCAATCCGAACTCCTCAATAACATTGCTCACAGTAATCCCTTCGGCTTCAGAAGACATTAGGAATACGGCCTCCGGCTGAGACACTTCGAAACTGACTTTAGACCCGTATTTTTCCTTAACTCGATCGATTTTTTCAAAATTATAGTCCAGGTGTAGAATATCATAATCAAGGTTTATGGTGCGGCATATAACCGGCTGATAGCTGCTGGAAACAGCCAGAATCCTGCCCAGAGGGTTTACAATCATGCTTCCCCTGTCGTCCGCTATCGATGACACTATGTAGACACCATGGTTGAAAGCCCATATCTTCAACTGTAATCCTCCCGGGTACATGGAGGGGAAGAACACGGCCTTAACCCTGTCTCTTGCTAAACCCTTAATGACGTCTTCGAAGTTTAGGTCGAAACATATCGCTACCCCGATTTTCCCAAACTCTAATTCAAACGCCCTAGCCTCAAACCCGGGCTTAACGCCAGCCTCAATCTCCCATATTGTAGGGTGGACCTTATCATAGCTTCCAACATACTCACCGTCCCTGCTTATCAAAACCGCAGAATTGTAAATCTTCTCACCGTCCCTCCTTATGGTTGGGAAAATTATGTGGACTTTATTCTCCTTAGCGAAGGAAGCTATCCTATTGGAAACAGCCCCCGGGATTTCCTCCGCTTTCTCCACCATCTCCTCCATGCTTAATCCGAGGAGTGGTGAGCATTCAGGGAGACAAATTATGTCAGGCTCGTCTAAAAGCGCCTTCCTAAGGAGGAACAGTATTTCCTTCACATTGTTCTCTATTGTTTCATCAACCGTCGCTCTTCTAGTTCCTTTAAAAGATACTGAGGCTACTTGCACATGCTTCATAATTCTTTCACCGATTCCACTTCAATATCATACTTAAATATTGCTTAAGGTGGAACACGGGTTATGAGCCTTAGCGGTGAGTGGGTGAGGGTTCTGATTACAATCCCCGTGGAGCTCTACAGCAAGATTTCAAGAGTCGAAGACGAGGAGAAGCTTAAGTCTTTTGCAGAATGCGTCTTTAACCCGTTTAACAGGAATCTTAATGAGGAGGAGCTTTCCAGGCTCATAGTTGATATAGATGGCTGCATTACAAGCTGGGGCTCCCCAAGGTTCACTGAAAAAGTGTTAAGCAACGCTAATAGGCTTAAAATCATAGGTCACGCTGCTGGAAGCGTTAAGCCTCATGTTACGGACGAGGTTTTCAAAAGGGGGATTGTGGTTGTTAATGCTGCTTCAACAATAGCTAAACCAGTAGCAGAGTTTACTTTAGCCATGATGCTTAACTGTTTAAGGGGGATACCGAAGTATATGGAGGCCATGAGTAGGAAAGACTGGAGCTATAGGGAGAAGAGGAACTTTAAAACATATGATTTAAGGGGGAAGAAGGTAGGCATAATCGGTTTTGGAGCCGTTGCTAGAGAGCTAGTGGCTCTGCTTAAGCCATTTGGGGTTGACCTCTTGGTTTACGATCCTTACGCTGACCCAATGCAGACAGCTGCATCTGGGGCCAGAAGAGTAGAGTTGAAAGAGCTGCTCGCAAGCTCAGACGTAATAAGCCTGCACGCTGCCTCAACCCCTGAAACTCGCCACATGCTCGGCGAGAAAGAGTTTAGGCTCATGAAGCCCACAGCCTACTTGATAAACACTTCCAGAGGCTCACTCATAGATGAAAACGCCTTGGTTAAGGCTTTAAGGGAGAAATGGATAGCTGGGGCGGCGCTGGACGTTTTTGAACAGGAGCCCTTAGAAAGCAATAGTCCCCTGTACGACTTGGAAAACGTTTTTCTAACACCCCACGTTGCAGGGGGGTCTGATGAAAGGATGAGGCAATTGTTCGGCACGGTTGTTGAGGACTTTAAAAGATTCTTCTCAGGAGAGAAGCCTATTAACGAAGTACTCTACGAAAAGCTCGGGGTTCTAGCCTAACAGGTTGTCACCTTTTACCATATGTGCACCCATTTCATTTTAAAAATAAACGCTTAAATAAGAAAGAAGGTTGTCTTTCTCTAAGCCGTTAATGGGAAAAGGATCAGATGCTGAAGACGTTGCGGTCTCCATCTTGGAGAAGATTGGCTATACAATTTTAGAAAAGAGGAAGCCTGTTGTCGTTGGGGGAGTAAAGGTTGCGGAGATAGATGTGATCGCTAGGGATCAGGAGGGGAATGTCTTAGCTGTTGAGGTTAAGTCCGGAAAAGCATCTGTCACTGATGTGAGACAGGTTTTCAGCAATTCCAAGCTTCTTAAGGTTAAGCCGCTCCTAGTCTGCAAGGGTTTTTCTGACGCTTCAGCCGTCAGCCTCGCAAGCGAGCTTGGAGTCCGATACCTTCTGCTGCCGGAGTACTACCTTTTCACGCTTGAGGACTTTAAAGAGGTTTCAAAGGAGATTATCCGCGACTTGTTAATGCTATACTTATCGCTGGACGTTGAAGGAATAAGCGAAGAGGATGAGAAAATAGTTGAAGCGTTAGCCAGCTCGAACAGCTTTAGCGAAGCCTCTGAGAAACTTGGTGTTTCAGAAGAAGATCTTGGGAGGCTGATTTCCCATACGAATATCTTCAAGCCTGGGGAGAAACGGACATTCAGCCAACTAAAGCTTAAGGCAATGCTTGTCAAAAACAGGCTTAACAACAAGAGATGGGTTGAAAACATCGAGCATAAACTAGATGTCTTGGAAAAGAAAATAGAGAGTTTAAAAAAATAAAAGAGGGTTTTCTCTATAGCTTCCGGTGGCAGAACCACCAATCGAAGCACTCGAACTCGCCTGCCCTTGCTTTTTCGAGACGGTTCCTCGCCGTTTCCAAATCCCTGGCTGGCGGTATTATAACATGGTCCTTAATCAGCTCGTTGTTCGGCCAGTTGGCAGGCATTGAAACACCGTTCCTGTCAGATATCTGCATGGCTTCCACGACCCTTAAAATCTCATCCATGTTTCTACCTAGTTCCTGAGGATAATAGAGGATTATGCGTATCTTTCCCTTATCGTCAACAACGAATACTGCTCTAACCGTGTTAGTCCCCTTTCCCGGATGGATGAGCCCAAGCTTTTCTGCAACCTCACCCGTGTCCGCAATTATTGGGAACTTTATTTCGACACCAAGCTTCTCCTTTATCCACTCTATCCATTTCATGTGTGAGAAAACCTGGTCGACGCTGAGCCCGATTAACTCGCAGTTCAATGATTTAAACTTGTCGTATCTTTTCTGAAAGGCGACGAATTCAGTTGTGCACACCGGAGTGAAATCTGCAGGATGGCTGAACAGCACGAACCATTTTCCGGCAAAAGCCTTAGGAAGCTCTATGACCCCGTGAGTAGTCTGTACCTTCATCCCCGGAAAGTCCTCTCCGAGTAGAGGTATGCCTTTCCTTCCAGTATTTTCCGATTTTTCCATCTTTACCTCGCCCCTTTCCGATTTTTAAGAATGGTAAGATTTATAAACATTTGGTTTGATTTTCGAACTATGGATAGGATAAATTACGGCATACTCGAAATGCTGAGGAGAAATGCCAGAACTCCTAAAACTAGGCTTGCACGACACTTCAGTATAACTGAAACTGCAATAAGGAAGAGAATAAGGAAGTTGGAATCAGAGAGAATCATAATTGGTTACCGTGCGATTATCGACTATAGGAGAGTAAACATGGCTTGTTCATTTACTGGGATTGATGTAAAGCCAGAATACTTAATGAGTGTAATGAAAAGTCTTAGAAATATCAAAAAAGTAACATCCCTCTACTTAACCTCTGGAGATCATGATCTGGTCGCGGAAATAGTTTGTGAAGGCGTGGATGAACTAGAAAAAATTCATGAACAGATTTTACACTACGAGGGTGTTGAAAGAATTTGTCCCGCAATAGTGAATGAAGTCGTTGAGTTGTAATATTTCAACCGTTTTATATAGGATCAAGGCGAACGATATTTTTACGCTATTAGTACGTATTAAAGCATCAATGGACTAGCTATATGCTCTTTGAGACCTGTCTCTCAACTTTCTTCAATACTTTGCTTGGAAGAGCCATGCCGAGCTCTCTGAAGGTGATCATTAACGCACCTACGGTGGGGGAGTATGCCGGTTTTTTAACATTAATCCTAACATATTTTGGTGAAAGATGCTTCAAGATGCTTCCGGTTAATATGGCCGAGTGATTCGAAAACATGCCGCCTACGAAGTAAACATTCAGCTCTTCATCGGGATTTAACTTCATCCTTCTAATTACAGCCAGCATGCCTCTCGAAAGAGACTCTGCCGCATCCTCAATTATGCCTCCAGCAACCTTGTCCCCTCTTTCAGCCTCCCTCCTCACAACTCTCGCGAAAAGCGCTATGCGTTCCCGCTCCATGTCGTAGATACGTCTAGCCAGCTTCTCCATGCTTTCTGCTTTGAAGAAACGCTTTGCCTCCTCCTCCAGGCTTGTTTTCTCTCCCCTTCCATCGTAAGACTGGAACGCTGCCCTAAGAGCCTCGATTGAAACAGGATACGCTCCCCCCTCATCGTCCAATATGTAGCCCCATCCTCCGGCTCTGAAGAACGATCCATCTGAGACGCCCAACACTACGGAGCCCGTTCCAGCTATGACCACGACACCCCGCCTTTCAAACCCTAGGCAGGCCGCTGCCGCAGCCTCAACATCGCTTTTAATCATGATTCTCCTGGCTTTTATCTTCCTGTGGAACAGTTTTGCGAGCCTTCCGCCCGCAGTCCAGGCTCCTGAGAGGCACAGGGCCACGGCTTCAGCCTCATCATACCCGAGCTTCCCTAATGCTCTGTTAAACGCCTCCCTCACTGAAAGCAGGGTTTTCTCAGGGCCTGCTGAAAGAATGTTCGAGGGGCCGGATTTGCATGCAGCTATACGCCAGCTGCCGGTCTCAACGGCAACGCACCTGGTTGTGCTCGCACCCCCGTCAACACCTGCAACAACTATACGTTTCAATCGTAGAGGAGAACGCTCCTTATTCTCGCTTTAAACCTTTTTTGCTCTTCCCTGAGCCTTAAAACTATTTCCTCAATCCTCATCCCGCCTAAAATGCTTCTCCTCATCTCGCTGTCGCCTAGCAACCTATCCATCTTTTCATGCTCGACTACAAACTCCTCAGGGTGAACTTCTAAAACGGATTGAACCACGTGCACCGCGACCTCGAAAGGCCTAACTCTCTTCGGGTCCCCCACAACCAGGTGGACGCCCCTGCAAACCTCGCCCCTGTGCTTCGAGGAGGAGGGGGTAAACCTGGTTTCCATGGGTCGACACTCCTTGCCCAGCCTCTTTTTCAACATTGAAACGAGCTCCTCCGACCTGAGCCATGGGGCGCCGAAGACTTCGAAAGGCTTGTAGGTCCCCCTGCCTTCAGACAGGTTTGTGGCTTCAAGCAGAACCATTCCCGAGTATAGTAATGCGGTGGTCGGAGTCGGTATTGCGGGCGAGGGATGTATCCAGGGCAGGCCGGTTTCAGGATAATGCATCATCCTCCTCCATCCGGACATAGCTACCACCTCAGGAGGCTTCAAATTCTTCTCGGAAGCGTAGAGAAGACCCAGCTCGCCAGGAGTCAAACCGTATCTGAGGGGAAGGTAGTATGGTCCGACGAACGATTCCAAACCCTTCTTTAATACCGGACCCTCGACAGTAACTCCTCCTAATGGATTAGGCCTGTCGAGAATCATGAAGTCAACACCTTTCGCAGAGGCCTCTTCTAGACAGTTCAGCATGGTTGATATATAGGTGTAGGTTCTACACCCAACGTCTTGAATATCGTAAATGATTATGTCTAAGTCCTCAAGCATTTCTACACTCGGCCTCCTCCGGGCACCGTATAGGCTTTGGACTCTAACCCCTTTTAGAAAAAGGCTTTCAGACTCCACTGGCTCACCGGCGCCGTAAGCCCCCCACAGCCCGTGCTCAGGCGTAAAGATGATTTTAACCCGAATCCCCTTTTTAAAGAGCTGCAGGTAAGAAGGATCAAGGCTTCTCGTCACGGAAGTATGGTTTACCACCAGCCCTACGTTTAGGCCGGAGAGATTTTTCAATAATTTTTTTCTCTCCAGAAGAACGTCCAGCCCAGGTTTAACCCTGGTCGTCAAACTACTCGCCCAGGAGGCTTTTCCTCCTTATCCTCTTAACACCCCAGTCTCCGAACGTCATGAAGGCCTCCGCGTATTTGAAACCGACTTCAAGTCCCCTGACTCTTTTCAAGCAGGAGTAGTAGTCCACGTAGTTGAACCCGCTGTACTTTCCAGAGGTAAAATCGTAAGTCTTAATCACGTCCAAGTATTTTTCGAAAACATTGCTGACGTCAACATAAACCTCCGGCTGGAAACCCTGCGGGTCCTCCCAGTTCTCCGGGTAGTAAAGCTCCACCGGCTCGCCGTGTTTCCCCTCCGCCCTCCGTTCTCCCGTGAAGCGTTCGAAAGCCTGTATGGCGAGAAGGTGGCATGCAAGATGATCAGGATGATAGCTTCCCTTCCAGTGCATCAGGATCGCGTTAGGCGTGAACTCTAAAATAGCCTTATACATCTTCACCTTAACCTCCTCAGCATCATAGGGGACGCCCTCGACACACCCTAGGAAGACGATTTCAGCATTCAGCTTCCTGGATACTTCTAAAGCCTGCTTAAGCCTTATTTCAGCATACTCCTCCGCGGAGAGCCCCGGTGGCCGGGCCCATTTGCCAGACGGCTTAAACATGTGGAGTATTAGACACCTCCCCCCTTCCTCAAAGTTACGCAGAATTGTCCCGCCCGCCGTGATTTCAACATCCCCAGTATGGGCGCTGAACGCAAGTATTTTAATGCCCAACAGTGATCACCCTCCTTCAAGACTCTTGTTGAAAACAGCGAACCTCCGGGCCTCAGACATGCCGTTCCTAACGTAGAAACTGTAGTTTCTCCCCCCGCCCCAAGCCAGCCAAGCATTCTTACCGCCGAGAGACTGGATTAGCCTCAAACACCTGTGGAAAAGCACTGTCCCAACACCCTTGTTCCTATGCTCCTCAGCAACACCAAAAGGGCCAAAATGCTCTATCAGCCCGTCGGTGCCTATTTGACAGTAGCCGACTATCTCCCCATTGTGGAGGGCAAGCGTAAACCAGTCGAGACACCTAGGGTGTTTCTCCATAGTTCTTCTAGCGTCTTCATGCCACCACGGGAACCTGGCTTTCAGAAAGAGGAGAAGCTCCAACACGTGTTCATCGTCAAGCTGCTGGAACGAGTAGCCTTCTGCAGCAAGCTTTCTCTCAAGCTCGAAAACTCCTCCGGGCGTTGTGTAGCCCATGAGCGACATGCTCATTGAAACCGATTCCCTACTTGATTCACTGTAACCGTTCTTGGTGAAGAAGCCTATTGCCCCAGGGTAAGCCTTAACGTCAACCCCGGGAACAAGGTATCTAGGCCCACCTGAGAAGACTATTCTCTTAAAACCCTTCTTTCTGAGTTTTTCCTCAACTGTTGCAAGCATTCTTGACCCGATGCCCATTCCTCTAAACCCGTTTTTCACAGCCAGTATGTTGATATAGCCGGTTTCACCCCTGGTCACCGAGTAGATGAAGCCAACCACCCTTCCCTCCGACTCCGACACAATGCAGAGCTCAGGATCATAATTCTCCTGCAGGAGAACCCTGTACCTGAAGGACTCCTCGTTAAGCCTGTCGAGAGGCATTGCGTCGTTGACGACTTCTAGAACAGGCCTGAGATCCCGGCCTTTAAAACTCCTTTCCTCCAGGTTCAACAGGAATCTGTTTAGAATGGAGACATATAAGTGTTTTTCAAACCCAAGGTTTATCACCCACCGGGTTAACATATAGCGGCTTAGAAAAATGGTTTCAAGACTGGAGAGAATAGATGCGGAGTTTGAAAAACTGTTGACTGAGCATAGAAACCCTAGGACGGTTAGAATAGACAGGGTTGAGGTGGTTGAGGCTTTGAAGATGATAAACAGGGAGGATAGGAAGGTGGCTAGGGCTGTTGAACTCGAGATACCGAGGATCGCCAGGGCTGTTGAAAGCGTTGCTCAAGCCTTTAAGAAAGGCGGTAGACTAATATATGTTGGCGCAGGCACGAGCGGCAGGATAGGGGTTATAGACGCGGCCGAGTGCCCGCCTACCTTCGGCACAAGCCCCAGCATGGTTCAGGCACTGATAGCTGGCGGGAGGAGAGCCATGTTCAAGGCTGTTGAAGGGGCTGAGGACAATATGAGGGCTGGTGTTAAAGATGTTAAGAGCCTCAAGGTTTCTGAGAGAGATGTCGTCATAGGGCTGAGCGCCTCAGGCAGGGCGCCCTACGTGATCGGGGCTCTTAAAGAGGCTAGGCGGAGGGGTGCTGAAACCATAGCCGTCGCAACAGTGCCAAACCCCAAGATCGGCTCCTACGCTAGCATAGTGATAACGCCCATAGTGGGTCCAGAGGCTATAGCGGGGTCGACCAGGATGAAGGCGGGTACCGCTGAGAAAATGGTGTTAAACATGATTTCAACAGTCTCCATGGTGAGGATCGGAAAGGTGTATACGAACCTGATGATAGATATTAAGCCTTTAAGCGTGAAGCTTAGGTCGCGGGCTAGGAGGCTGCTGCGCTTTTTCGCAGGAATCTCGAGCGAGGAGGCTGAGGAAATCTACAGGAGAAGCAGGTATGATTTGAAGGTTGCTCTAGTCATGGCTCTAGCAAGGGTTGAGGCGGAGGAGGCGAGGAAGGCTTTGAGGAAAAGCCAAGGCCTGGTCTGGAAGGCGATAAAGCTTGTTCGCGAGCAGGAAAAGGACTGGGGAAACACTGGTCACTTGGGGTTCAGAACTCGAAGACGATCACGTCGTAAACCATTAGATTATCCAGAGTGAATTCGAAACAGCCTGAAAGCTCTCGCCCAGCAAGCATGCTCCCATCGCTGAGCTTAAACACTCTCCTAGGCCGGATCCCCCTGGTCCTAACCTTAATGCCGTGCACACAGGTTATGCTTGAAACCGGCCTCTGCATGTCCCCAGTGGTGTTAACAAGATGGACTAGTATTCTCCCGGTGCTTCTCTGCTCTCTGACTTCAAACTGGACAGTCTCCGGAGCTTCAACCTCCACAGCCGGCGGCCTGCCTATTGCAAACCTAACGCAGTCAACGTAAACCCTTGAGATGTCAGGCATCCTGTACCTGGTGTAAAAGTCTTCAATAAGCGAGGAGAAGTAGACCGTTCTACCCCTGCCGTGACGGCTGCAAACGATCGCAGCATATTTTGAAACACCCTTGGGAGCAGTGTAGTAGGCGCCTATCGGTTTCATGAAGAAGCATGGTGCTACAGCATCTTCTCTCGGAAGGGTTTTGAGACTGTACACTGGCCTAGGCATCAACGCGCCCGGGGGGATCGAGAAGACTCCCTCCGCGGAGTCAGAGAGCTTCATGTATTCCTCCCCGACTCTGGGAAGCATCATGCCGTCGCACTCTTCTATGCCGAGAATGCTCCAAAGCGGGTTTTCAAGCCTATGGTTGCCATACTCATCGTAGCAGCCTGTTTCAAAGGAGCAGACAAGGCTTCCGCCCTTTCCGAGGAAACGCTGGATGCCGCGGACCTGTTCATCGCTCAAGCAGGCAGAGTTTGGAAGAACCAGTAGAGAGTATTTCTCCAGCTCACCGTTGACCAGAGCGTTGTCTAGAACAATGTCGTACGCAACATGGTTACGGCTTAAAATGGTTGCCGCGCCCAGGATAGAGTTAGTGTAGACCTCGTCGCACACGGCTTTCCTCGCTTTCAGGTCTGTTGTCCTCCGGCCTGTGTCCTCCTCTATTTTAAGGTCTCTCTCAACACCAGTCCCCGGATCAAGGTAGAGTTCCCTGAGTTCAGAAAGGTAGAACGTGGAGGTTTGCGAAGAGAGCAGCAGGGCTGCTTCAGCCTTCGAGACAGTGTCCACGTAGTACTCTTCGTTTCTTGACAGAAAGCCTAGAATGTTTCTCATAGGGGTTAAAGCATCCTCCAGCCTAGTGTCTAAAGCATAGTCGAAGACAGCGAACCAGGGGTTTGCCCCGCAGGAGACGGTTTGCGCAACCGAGATCTCAGCCTCGAAACGGGGGAGGGGCACGTAGTGCCAGCTGCCCAACGCGTGATGGCTGAAGACGACCGCCGGCTTGCCTTTGGCGGCGAGATGCTTGGCTTCAAGCGCCCAGAAGATTAAAGGCACGTTTTGAGAACCAGGGTGGAAGAAAGCCTCTGCACCGTTAAAATCCTCATGCTCGCTCAGCTTTTCAATGTTGCGTGCAACCCTCCAGCTGCCGGGCCACCAGGCCCCGCCGTTGAGAAATATGACTCCCTCCTCGTTCACTTTCTTAACAGCTCGTCGAGCATCCCTGAGAAACTCCGCCATGGAGTCTTCTCTAAACTCTATGAATTTCCTCCAGAGAGGGTTAGACCAGTCTTCCCAGCTGGGAGCCTCGCCGCCATACTTTGCTGAAAACTTTTCCCGGCATGACTTGCAGTAGCAGCACTCTGGGAAGACGACCGGTCCATCTAGGAAAACCCCGTCAATACCTGTTTTCATAGCCTCCTCTATAAGTTCGAACGCCCAGTTCCTCCACCCCGAGTTTACGCAGAACGTTGTCCCGGAGCCGTAGAGCGGATGCACCCTCCCATAGCTCCTGCCGTCCTCGACACGCTGCTCCCAATCACTATGTTTCTGTCCAAACTCGTACGAGTACCAGTGCATGTTCAGGTACGCTAGGACCCTGATGCCGTGCTTCCTAGCGTGGGGCAAATACTCCCTTACCAGGTCGAAGTCTCCTAGAGCAGGATACTTCTCAAACCTGGGCGTGTTGAAAGTCGTCAAGTAGCCTAGGCCCGGGGCTGTCCCCGGGGTCCCTATCACCCATTCGCAGTTAATATTCCACTCCTCTTTCTTCCACCGGGCCAGCTTATCCATGTCTGATTCAGCCATCCTGCTTAGAGCATCCAAGTAGTCGAGCCTCATCATTCTAACGGGTTTTCTCCACCATTCTAGGCCTGTCCCCATTTATTCAGCAGAATGTTGAAAAGTTATTTAAAACATTTATGCCCAATGCAAACCATGGTTATGAAAATTGAAGCAATACTGTCCTCGCGATGCTGCAGAAGTCGAATAGAGTATTTCTTCAGAAAGTTTTCGAGCGCGCGCGCCAGCTGATGCAACGCGTGGAGACGGTTTTCTCCAGCATCGTTAATAAGCATCATGCTCGGGTTCAATGTATTGTCATCCTAGTTTAAGTTTATAGCCGGGAGCTTTAATATGAATAGACTTAGTTAGCAAGCACTGGAGGAAAAATATTGATTGAAGAGGAAGTGGGGGAATCGGTCGAGCACAGTATGCAATTGTCAATCATAGTACCCACATACATGGAAGCGGAAACTCTTCCTAAGCTTATCGAAAGAATAGAGGATGCGTTGAAGGGTGTAGATTTCGAGATCATCATCGTCGACGACAATAGTCCTGATGGGACAGCCGGTATCGCTGAGGGGCTTAACATAAAGTTTGGAAACATCAGGGTGGTGAGAAGGCCTGGAAAGCTGGGATTGGGATCTGCGGTTACGGATGGTCTAAGGTTGGCGAGCGCAAGGCTGATAGCGGTTATGGACGCTGACTTGCAGCACCCTCCGGAAGCCCTGACACACATGTTGGAAGGGTTAAGAAAAGGCTGCGACATTGTCATCGCCTCAAGGTATGTTAAGGGTGGTGGAGCCGAGGGCCTTAGCGCGTGGAGGAGACTTGTATCTAAAGGAGCCACCATCCTTGCGCACATTTCTCTGCCGAAGACGAGCCGCGTTTCAGACCCGCTCTCCGGATACTTCGCCTTCCATAAGAAGGTGATTAATGGAATTAAGCTGAACCCTATAGGTTACAAGATCCTGCTTGAAATACTTGCGAAAGGCAGATATAGAAGGGTCTGCGAAATACCTTACAGTTTTCAGCGTAGGGCTGGAGGCAGAAGTAAACTCGGGTTACGCGAGATTCTGCTTTATCTTAAACACTTATACTCCTTAGTAAAGGAGGCAAGCGAATACAGGAGGCTTATAAGCTTCATGCTAGTCGGGTTGGTGGGGATCCTAGTTAACGAGGCCATCTTATGGTTTTTGACTGAAAACTTTCATCTGCATTACGTGTTCTCCGCTTCGATCAGCGCAGAAGCCTCCGTCTTATCAAACTTCGCTCTGAATGAATTTTTCACGTTCAGAGACCTGGTGACCGATTCCTCTCTAAGATCGGTATTTAGGAGAGCCTTCGAATACAACTGGACAAGAATAGTAGGAATCTGTATAGAGCTTTTCACATTACATGTTTTAACTGTTTACTCAGGACTACACTATCTTCTCGCAAACCTCGTGGGTATTGCTTTAAGCCTAGTTTGGGGTTATTCAACCAGTATCTCAATCGTATGGAAGAGTTAGCCTACTCCGTAAAATCATGTCAAACTTTAAGCAAGGCATTGTTCAACGCTCCTTGCCACGCTTAACCGAAGTGTTTGAACCCGTTTCCCCTCAACTAATTTGAAGAGAAATGAAAGAGAACCCGTCTTAAAGGTAAAGGGTGTTTTAGGGAAATGTTGAAAACTAGCCTCCCATCCCGGGTTTCTGCGACGAGCATTGGGACTTAAACTATTGACTAACCCTGAGTCTGCACGCGTTGCCGTAATGCTTTTAAACTTTGGCCTTCTCATTAACAATTTGCAGGATAATAAGCTAAGATGAACGTATCTTTGAAAGCTGCGCATTCGTGTCTGAAACCATTTACATTCATCCTTATTGTCGTCTTGATTGCACTAAGCCTCCTCTCGATTCCTCTAGGCATCAGTATAATTTTAACCGAAGGCCTCTCGAATGCAGTGTCGGAAATCCAAACATCATGGTACTTCTACTTTGCTCTTGCTGAAATTATTTATTCCTTATGCTTCGTTTTCGCTTTCAAGTCGGGAGAAAGCCTCAGAGAAGCGGCACCCAGATTTCTTCAAGAGCCTGTTGCATTTCCAAGCGGCAATTTCTTGCTGCTTATGCCTGTTATCACGAGCCTAACTCATACGGCTCTGAGCCTTATCGAATCAATCCAAAAAAACCTACAGATATCGACAGGCATTCCACCCTTAAGCCCGGATCCAATATCGGCCTACTTTCAATTAGCCTGGTCCCCCATACTGGAGGAGATCATGTTCAGAATGCTACTGCTGGGTTTTTTCTACTCTTTCTACCTGAACAGGGGTGTCGGCAACCTTTCGTTTCGCAAAAAGCTCAATGTTTCTCTGCTCTCATTCTTTAGTCCTGAAAGCGCGAAGAGGCTTTTAAGATCATGGGGCTTACCCGTATCTTTTAAAATCGAAAATGACGAATGGTTGACCATTATTTTTTCCTCCGCTCTCTTCGCTTTCTCGCACTACGCGGTTCCAAACGCTTGGGGTGTTGGAAAGCTCACCTTAGCGTTCATACAGGGATTTGCTATGGCGCTGTCATACGTCATTTACGGTATCTACGCCTCACTTCTGGTTCACTGGTATTTTAATCACTACCTATACACTAACAGGCTGGTCGCGGTTTTACAGCCAAATCTATCGTTCCTAGACTTGTTCAGCGAAGCAGTGTCAATGGTCTTGGCGATACTAACCCTGACCCTCTTGGCGCTTTTTAACACGGGAAGCATGGTTAAGACGGTTTCGTCTACTTGCAAGAAATATCGACAGAGTTTCACGATGCTGGTGTCTAGGGCCCGCGTGACAATAAAGAGAAGAATGCTGGCTTTGAATGCTTTCAAGAAAGCAACTCCTGAGCTGGCTTTGCTAGCCGTGGTTGCTCTCACGTTGATCCTGAGGCTGTCCATTCTCGAATACCCTAAGCGTGAAACACCCGGAGGGATGGTAAGCTGGGACCTTATCTTTGATGAAAGGTATTACGTTAGTGCGGCTAGAGACATGCTTCGCGGCGAGGCGACGAATAACGAGCATCCGCCTCTGACGAAGCTTTTAATCGCGTTAAGTATTGCACTATTAGGAGATAACCCGGCAGGTTGGCGTGCATCAGTCATCTCGGCCAGCTTAGCATCTATACTACTAATCTATATGCTTGCCTTACTCCTGAGCGGCAGAAAGGATGTTTCCCTATGCTCCGTAATTCTGTTCGCTTTCGACATTATGGCATTCAACATAGGGCAGATAGCTATTCTTGATGCTCCAGCTATGGCGTTCATACTTGCTGCGAGCCTACTTGTTTTAAGAGGGAAGCATGATCTTGGCGGTCTTTTCCTGGGCCTAGCCTCTTTATGCAAGCTCAGTTCCTTGTTTATATACCCTGGCATTGCACTGTTTCTAATCATAACCGCGGGGGGCTCGGAGAACTCGTTTAAACATGTTGCAAAATCCTGCATGAGGGTTGCGGCTACCGTACTCGTCGTATTTTTGACTGGCCTATGGATATACGATTCCTACTACTCGATCTTTGACAGGAATCCTTTGAAACATGTTAGCTATATGCTGGCTTACCACAGCAGCTTAAAATATCAAGACCCTAGGGACGTGATCCTTCCGTTACAGTGGGTAAACCCGTTGGAACCATTCTCCCCCATGCCGTTCTACCTGCTGACGACAAGGGAAGTGGTTGAAGGGGTGGTCAGAGAATATAATTCTGTCGCCTACTACGGCGTCTACACTCCGCTCTGGTGGAGCATATGGGTATTCATACCCATCAGCCTATTCTACACATTCAAAGGAATAAGAAGCCGGAGTTTCGAGAGGCCGCTTCTTTTCACTCTGCTATGGGTTTTAGCCAGCTTTTTACCGTACGTTCTGCTCGCATACGTGATGACGAGGTGGGTATACCCGTTTTACTTCTACTCGGTGTTGCCGGGACTCTACATCGGCCTATCCGGCTGCCTGAGCCGAGGGAAACACCATAGATTACTACAAGCCTTAGTCGTAATTACGCAGGTTTTTTGGTTCGCCTTATGGTTCCCGGTTAAGCCCAAGGCCGTCATCGACCTCTTCACGTCCCTCGGGTTGCCGGTTTAACAGCACCCTAGTCTTTCGAAGCCACCGTCCTTCTATACTCGCTTCTCATCCTTGCCACAAGTATTAGCAAGGCTATTGAAGTTATTATTAGGAGGAAAAGATTGTATGCGAATTCAAACCTCCAAGCCATATCGCGGAGATATATAAGGATCAGTATTTCCAGGATAAGACCCCACACGAGAATCGTCAGCAATATCCTTCTGAACATGCTGTTCACACCCTGACCTATTGGAGAAAAATAGCATAGAAATAAAAAAACCTTTTGGGGGTTTGCCTCTCTACTTCTTTCTAGAGGCGACTAGCCAGCCAACCGCTACTCCTATTACTAGGGCTACTACTCCTATGCCTCCAGCGCTAACCACGTCGAAAGCCGGGACGGTTTGCGTGGTCGTGACGGTGGTCGCAACCGTCTGAACCACGGTTTCCGTAACAGTCCTCGTTACAGTTACTAGCCCGTGGACTGGGGCTGCCGCCAGGTCTTCAAATATCCTGCTGGATGGAAACTTCGTCCCAGTAACCCATGCTACTTCCTTCGGCGTCTGGCCCTTCGGGACTACTCTGAAGAAAAACGGCATGCAGTGCGGCCAGTTCCAAGCCTGTGGGAACCAGAACCCGTTCTCCTCGTTAGGCCAGCCAACCCAGTGGGCCTCGCAGTATTCATACCATGAGGCGCCGTAGAACATAGGTATCCCAGGTATGTCCCTGAGCCAAATCTCCTGCAGTTTGTTGTACATCGCCCTCACCTTCACAGGGTCAGTCTCAATCGGGAGGGTGTCGATCAGCTCGATCACCTCCGGGTTATTGTAGTTCTCCCAGTTTCCTGACGGATGGTTCAGCCTCGGATCCATCGTCGACCTAAAGGCGTTCCACGGGTGCGCATAACCAGGCGACGCATCAGCCCAGCCTATCACCATGTCGAAATTCTTATCTGTTAATCTTTGCCACCATACAGCGAAGTCGGGAAACTCCGGCTCAACATTTATCCCTATTGCCTTGAGGTTCGTCGAGATCATGTCGCACATCATCATCCAGTCTGTCCACCCGTATGGAACCTGTATCGTGTAGGGACCTAGCTCAGTGCCGTCGGGCAGCTCCCTCCATCCATCCCCATCCTTATCAACTATGCCTGCATCATCCAGTATCTTCTTCGCCTTCTGGACGTCGAAGGACCAGCCGTACTTTTCCAGCAGGGATTGGTTTATGTAGGTGGCTGCCGCGCTGGTGTGCAATATTGGCACAGGCTTAGCCTGTAAGCCATAGTTGTAGTACGCCTTCTCTATCATTTCACTTAGGTTTAAGGCATGTGCTATAGCCCTCCTCACCACAGTGTTATCCAAGCCCTTCGTTTTATAGTTCATCCAAAGGAAGACTATGCCCCCGCCAACGTAGTAAGGCGGGTGCGCGTAGTATGTCCTAACCGGCAACTTTTTGACTTCCCACATTTCCCATATCTTGGGGGTGAAGTGAGTCATGTAGTCGAGCTCTCCCTGCTCAAACGCTAGAGCAGCCGCCACGTTGTCCTTAGGTATCCAGATGACTACGTACTTAGGGTTAGGAAGACCAAATATGTCTTTCCCCCACCAGTCGTCAACCCGTATGTATGAGAAACTCGACTCTGCAACCGTGTAGGCTTTATACGGGCCTGCTCCAATAATCTCCTCAGGCTTATCATCCTTGAAGTCGGTCGTCAACTTTGCGCCATATTTAGCCTCCAGCGCTTCCCACCTGTGCTTCGGCAGAATTATTTGCTGTAGGACGCCGAGCATCTGGAAATAGTTTAGCTTCTTCTCACTCGTCCTGAACTGAACTGTTTTAGAGTCGATGACTACAACCTCTTCCAAATAGGTCCAGAACGGAGTTATGAATGGAATGAACATTCTATTTCCGAGGTCCCAAGTATACTTTACATCATCGGCGCTCACCGGTTTTCCATCCCACCACTTTGCCTCATCCCTTATCTTCACTTCTAAAGTATACTTGTCAACCCACTTATAGCCTGAGGCTGCATACGGGATCCATTCATCCGTGATAAGGTTGTACAGGTAGAAGGACGGGTATTGAATCTGGGTCATCCAGTTCGTGTCGCCCATCGTCGGGTTCCAACCGGGTATGGACCAAGGCGAAGAGATGTAGACTGTTTGATCCCTCGGAAACGTTTCTTGAGCTCTTATGGGTTTGAACGGGAGAAAATTTAGAAGCAATATGAAAGACAGCAGGAACAATGAGAATATTCTTCCTTTCATTTTACATCAGTTAGAATAATAGAAAAGCACTATTTAAGCTTTTTCTTCTATAAAAAATTGAAGCTTTCAATCCTCAACATGTAACAGAGTTTTCAACTAGTAGCATAGCCTGTTCTTATTCTAGGGTCGATATAAGAATATATCAGGTCAACTATGAAGTTTGCAAGCAGCAAAGTTGATATAAGCAGTATGAATGTCCCCTGAATCATAGGATAGTCAAGCATACTTAGCGACCTGAATATAAGATAGCCGGTGCCCGGGTAGCTGAAGACCAGCTCTGTTATTAGAGAGCCGCCGAGAATCGTTCCAAAGTTTAAGGCTAGTCCAGTTACTTGAGGAAGCATAGAGTTTTTAAAAATATATCTTAAAATTTTGCTGTCCGATAAGCCCAGTGAGTCAGCATAGCTCACGTAATCTGCTCCAAGCTCGTAGATAACCATTGAGCGCATGCCGATGGCCCAGCCACCTATGGCGGCGAGGACTATGGAGAAGAAAGGAAGCACGTAATGGTATATGAAGTCCAATATGAATGTTACGGTGAGAGAAGGCATAAGGGCTTTGCTATAGGCTCCGCCGAGTGGAAACACTCTGAAAGTCACGGCAAACACGTAGAGCAGGATCATCGCAAGCCAATAGTAAGGCGTCTGGGAAAGCGTTAGAAAAACCGTTAACAAAGCGTTGTCCACCGCGGTTTTTCTTTTATAGCCTGCTAAAGCGCCTAGAAGATTGCCAAGGATCCAGGAGACAAGCGTGGCAGGTATCAATAGTCCAAGGGACCAGGGCAGGTAGATGAAAACTAGGTCAGCAACCTTTCTAGGGTAGAATGCTATAGAGGTGCCTAGGTCTCCCTGAAGCAGTCTGGTGAAGAACTCTATCACCTGCTCGTGTAACGGCTTTCCTATGCCGAACTCCTCCATAAGCTGTTTGTAAACCGCCTGAACAAGGTCCGGGTTTGTCTGTGCCTGTTGAAACATGCGGTAGAGAATCTGGGCGAGCGGGTTTCCAGGTATTGCTCTCGGCAAGGCGAATATTATAAGCAGGAAGGCGAAGAAGGTTGTTAAGAGAAATGCAACGCGCCTGGCAATGTACCGGAGTAACGGGTTCAACCTATACTCGATTTGTCTTGGTCAAATTTAAAAGCTTTGCGGTAGGCTGGTCACAGCCTGTGGCTAAAAGCCCTCCCACTTCTTATACAAAAGCGGGACATCAGACCTGAGTCTTTTAGTGTACTCTGAACGCGCGTGCTCCAATATTTCTTCAGGCGGCCCCCTCTCCACTATCACACCCTTATACATTATGAGTATTTCGTCACTAACATAGTAGGCTAGGCCTAGGTCGTGGGTTATGAATATGACTGAAGTTTTATACTCGTCCCTTAAGTTTGTGAAGAGCTGGAGAACACTCTTCCTGGTGGAAGCATCTATCATCGAGACAGGCTCGTCAGCCAGTATGAGTCTAGGCTTAATCATGTAGCATCTGGCCACCATGATCCTCTGCCTCTGCCCGCCGCTGAGCTCATGCGGATATTTACCCAACACCTCATCCCAGTTAAGGCCGACCTCCCTTAATGCCTCGCGAACAACCCTATCCTTATTGTTATCCTTATCGTCCATGAGTTCAAAAGCTTGATAGAGTACTCTATCCACCTTCTGAAGAGGGTTGAAGGAGGCATACGGGTCTTGGAAAATACCATGTACTTTACGCCAATATTCCCTTAACTCCTCATGCTTCCGAAGCCTGGTTACATCCCTGCCTTCAAACAGTATCTGGCCAGAGGTTGGTGGAAGCAGCTTCAGAATTATCTTTGCCGTCGTTGTCTTTCCGGAGCCGCTTTCCCCCACTAGAGATATGAACTGGCCGGGGTTCGCTTGAAACGTCACGTCCTTTACAGCAACTATTTCCTTCTTCCTAAGCAGTCCGACGGTGAAAACCTTAGTCAGGTTGTTCACTTCAAGAAGCAACCTTATCCTCCCCCTTTGAGGAGAAAAGATGGCATGCTACGAGAGTTTTGTCTCCCACCTCTAATAAGGGGGGCTCCTCTTTCGAACATAAATCCATTGCAAACTTGCAACGCGGGTGGAAGCGGCACCCGCTAGGCGGCTTCAAAAGATTCGGCGGCTCGCCAGCTATTGAAACGATTCCCCGCCTCCTGACCTCGGGTTCAGGAGTGACAACAGCGTTGATCAATCCGGTGGTGTATGGGTGCTTGGGGTTGTATAGCACGTTATCAGTAGAACTCAGTTCAACTATTTTGCCTGCGTACATGATTGCGATTAAGTCGGCTATTTGCCTGAGAACCGCTATGTCATGAGTGACGAATATCATGCTTTGAATTATACCGGACTTCTTAAGGTCTACGAGCATCTTGAGAACCTGTTTCTGAGTTGAGACATCTAAGGCTGAGGTCGGCTCATCCACTATAAGAAGCTTGGGGTTTAGGAGCGTCGAGGTGGCTATGACAGCTCTCTGTTTCATACCTCCACTCAACTCGTGTGGGTGCATGTAAAGAGCTTTAACATCCAGGTTCAACTCCTCAAACCTTCTTCTCGCCATGGATAAGATCTCTGAATCAGAGAGCTTCTTGTGTTGCAACACCACGTCCTTTATAAAATCCAGCACTTTTTTAGTCGGCATCAACGCGTTAAGCGCGGACTGAGGAACCAGTGATACTGTCACACCCCACACGTTCTTTTTAAGGGTTTTTCTATCCATGCCTGATATCTTTTGCCCATCGAGCGTTATGGTTCCCTCAACCAGGTGCAAAGGTGGTTTTACGAATCCGAACAGGGTGTTGACAAGCGTGGACTTGCCGCAGCCAGACTCGCCGGCGAGCCCAAGGGTTATCCCTTTTTCCAGCGACAGGTTGACCCCGTCTACTGCTTTAACCTTACCGTTGGGAACGAAATAATATGCCCTAACGTTTTCAGCGTGCAGAAGAGCCATATCGTCAGCCTCCTTTCAACCTGGGGCTGAAATATTCGTCTAGGGATGTTGACAAGAGTAAAAGAGAGGTGGCGAGAAGCACTAAGCATGCGCCCGGTGGTCCGAACCACCACCACATGCCGCGCCTAACTGATTCAAGCAGCTGCGCCCAATAAAGTATGATCCCGAGCGAGATTCCTTTGGTCACGCCAAGCCCTATCATGCTCAGACCCGCCTCCGCTATCATCGCACCCGACATTAACAGGACGAAAGCCATGAACGTATACGACGCCATATTCGGCAGTAGGTCTTCCCATATGATCTTGGCGTCGCTTAATCCTGCCATTCTCGACATCTGTATAAACTCTCTCTCCTTTAAGCTCAACACTTGAGACCTTATGGCTCTTGCAAGCCAGGGCCATGAGGTTAAGCCTATTATGAGAGAAACGAAAAACGGGTTTCTCTCCTTAAGATAAGCAGCTATCAGCATCATGATCAGGATCGAGGGGAGCACGAGAATTATATCCGTCACCAGCATTAGGAAGCCGTCTACAAGCCCGCCTTTGAAGCCTGAAATAACACCGATGGTTAAGCCTATGGCTAACGCGATTGCGGCTGCCGTGACACCTATGTAGAACGAATTTTTTATCCCGTGCAGCAATAGTGCTAAGAGGTCTCTTCCCCAACTGTCGGTGCCTAAGGGGAACTTCTCCGATGGAGGTTGCTCTGGAGGGCCAACCATCTTTAATGGGTCTACAGGATACACCGCGGACCCGATTACGCTCGCGAGAATAGTGCCTGTGAATATGGCTACGCTCAAGACAAGCTTCCTTATCTTGAAGAGGTCTTTAACGATCCTACTTACCATGCTCTCCCTCCCCTTTGCATTTTTTTATTCACGAATACGTTTTAAACCTTACTTCCAAGACTTGTTCAGCCTAGGGTTACAGGTATGCGTAAAAAATAACTAAGTATACTTGAGAATTCGGAGTAATCAGAATGTAAAGATGGAATTTTCCGCATATTCGCCTTGAACGATATCATGCTTGAAAGGCTTCTGGAGACTTAGGCAACCCTATAGTCTGGAACCCTCTTCAGCAGCATCCCGCCTATGGGTATGGGTGTGAGCTTCTGAGCTAAAGTCTTAGCCCTCTCCAGCTTAACCGTGCTGTCGGCGTAAATCGTGAAAAGCCTGTCGCCCTTCTTAACCTGGCTGCCCATTTTCTGCCAGATCACCATTCCCGCCCCCTTATCCCTAGGTGCTCCCGCTGTACGACAGATCTGGATTACGGCAGAGTTGTTCACCATCTGAACATACCCGTCCTCCCAGGCAGTAAAGTCTTGAGTATACTTGCCCACCTTAACGTCGTCGGAGGTCACATCCGGATTGCCGCCTTGAGCAGCAATAATCTCTCTAAGCTTCGAGAGGGCTTTCCCACTCCTCAGAGTCTCCTCGGCAAGCTCTCTACCCCTCCCCCTCTCAGCTACACCAGCCATCTCAAGCAGGATTCCTGCCAGCACGCAGGACTTCTCAACCAGGCTTCTAGGCGCATACTTGCCCTCTAAAGCCATCAATGCTTCCCTAGCCTCCAGCGCCGGGCCAACAGCCCTGCCCAAGGGCTGTGAACCATAGGTTATTGCGCATTCAACCCTTATCCCGACTCTTCTCCCGAGCTCTATGAAGTCCTGAGCCAGGCTCCTAGCCTCGTCCTCAGTCTCAACCTTAGCCCCCCTCCCCGTCGGAATGTCTATTAGGAGAAGCTCGACGCCGGCAGCCTTCTTCTTAGACATTACTGAAGCAAGGACCTGCGGCCGAGGATCTAGGGAGAGGGGGTACTCGGCCCTAATTATCTTGTCGTCAGCAGGCGCAAGGTTAACGCTTCCACCCCAGGCGAGGGTTCCCCCAGTGCTTTCAGCGATAAACTTTATCTTCTGGGCTGTGAGCGACACGGGGGCAAGCACCTCCATGGTGTCAGCTATCCCCGACGGGCTGGTTATGGCTCTCGAGGATGTCTTTGGAATCGTGACACCGTTTGCAGCGACTATTGGAACAGTGAGGAGGGCATACTTGTTGCCCGGAACCCCTCCGATGCTGTGAACATCAACAATGGGCGATTTATCGAAAACAATGGTTTCGCCAGTATCAACCATCGCTTTAACCATTTCCGTCACCTCGTCCATATCCATGCCCCGCATCTCGACCGCGCTCACGTACGCGGATAGCTCTATGTCTGAAAGATTGTTTTCCACAATGTCCCTGATTATCACGCGTATCTCCTCTCCGGAAAGCTTCTGCCCGTTCATCTTCTTCCTGATATGGGCGATGGACTGCGGCCTCTCGCTTGGAACCAGGTTAACCAGGTCCCCGTCTTTTAACGCTAGGGACCTGGCTGCCTCCGTGAAAACCCCTATCTCTCCCCTGCCCAGCAGTGTTGAAGTAATGTTCGCCACGGCTGTCAGCGACCCCTTTTCACAGTATACCCTAACGTGGTCGAGCGGGTGGACCCCGAGCTCCCCCGCGTCGTCAACGTTCAGCAGGATCTCGTAAGCCCCCTGCTCAATGTCGATAACCCTTGCCTTAAACATCACGTGGTTTAAAGGCATGCGGCCTTTTAACCTTTAATGATGGTTTCGAGGCTCGTTTGAAAACCGGGTTCCTGTTTAAAACTCAGCCGGGTGCCACCGCTTTAAAGTCAAGCCTCCTAATCTTCACCGGGCCGCTCAGCCTCTCTCCTGAAACAAGGTCTCTGAAAACACTGCTGCCAAGGTTTACCTCCACATCCTCCTCCCCATGGTTTAAAAGGAACAGGGTTTCCTTCCCATCTCCCTTCCTCCTTGTTGCCTCCACTCCTCGAACGCTTGGAAGAACCTCTTTAACAATACTCTTTTCCAGAAGCCGGTTGACTAGTTCATCATAAAACTCTGCTGAGGCAAATGTTCCAATGTATATGGCAACACCCTTGCCGAAGCGTTTCATGGTTGCAGCCGGTTTCCCAGCGTACATGCCTGAGCTGTATTCTGCAATAACTTCAGAATCCTCAACCGTCAGCTTCTCCATCCAGTTCCGAGCCTTGAAGAAAGCATTATTCCCGAGGAACGCTGCCCTACATTCTCCACCCTCGGGCAAACCAGTATACTCCTCGACAGTGACGCCGAACAAGTCTGTCACTCTTCCCGGAAGAGGCTTGTCAACAATATTGTTGTTCCAGTCCTTTGCCCCAGTCCTAGGCGTCGCGATAAGCACCCCGCCCCTATTCACGTATGATCTCAACGCGTCCTCCAACTTATCGTTTAACAGCATTAGGGATGGCGCGAATAAGGCGCGATACCTGTTTAAATCATCCGAAAAGGGGTCTGCAAAGTCTACGAGAATGTTTCTCTTGTAGAGCGCCTTGTAAACGTCTAAAACCGGCTCCCAGACGCTCATCCCGTAGTAGTTCTCTCCCCCGTAGCCAACCTCAAGGTCCCACGCCCAGAGATTATCGTAAACCAGAAGGATGCCGGTGTCCGCGTCGAAAACAGTGTTCTCAAAACCCGGGGCTATTCGGAAGAGCTCCTCAGAAACCTTCTTGACCTCGGAGAACCTCCGCCTGGGCACGCCGTCATGATCCAGGATTCCATGCCAATACTCCTCAGCGCCGAACCTGCAGGACCTCCACCTGAAGTAGAGGACGCCGTCAGCACCCCTAGCGACTGATTGAACAGTCCAAAGCCGTATTTCACCCGGCCTCGGCGTTGGCGCGAGACGAGTCTTAACAGCGCCGCTCTGCAGCTCCATTATCCAGTAGGGTTTCTTCTTAAGGCTTCTCATCAGGTCGTGCGCCATTGCTGAAGCCGCATAGTCAACCCTGGAGGACCATCTGGGATAGTAGTCGAAGGAGACGAAGTCCAGGTCCCTCGCGAGCTTAAAGTAGTCAAGCTCCTTGTAAAGCCCCATGAAGTTATGGGTTACAAGGTGGTGGGGCGCGTGTCTACGTATTATTTCCACCTGCAGCCTCTGGTAGTTGACCCAAGCGTCGCTAGAGAAGCGGTGCCACTCCAGGCAGAGCGCAGGGTTCTGCATGTCGAACGGCGGCCTCGGCGGGAACACTTCATCCCAAGAACGGTACTCTTGGCCCCAGAAAACTAGGCCGCACTCAGAGTTCAGCCTCTCAATGCTGCCGTACTTCTCCTTCAACCAGCTTCTGAAACCACTTATCGAGTTTTCGCAGTAGCAGAGGTTTACGTCGAACTCGTTGTCTATCTGCCAGCCAATAACACTCGGATGATCCTTGTAGTGGAGAACCATTGCTTCAACGATTCTTCTAGTATGCTCGATATAGTTCGGGCTTACCGCGCAACAGTTCTTCCTAGTGCCTTCCGGCTTACGCCTGCCCTGGGGATCAACCTGAAGAATATCGGGGTGAGCCTTAACCAGCCAGGGTGGTGGGGCTGCAGTAGGGGTTCCTAGTACCGCCTTTATGCCATGCTTGGAAAGGGTTTCAAGCGCGTCATCCAGCCAGCTGAAGTCAAACTCTCCTTCAGCAGGCTCCATCCTGCTCCAGGCGAACTCGGCTAGCCTAACAGTGTTGAAACGTAGCTCAGCCATCATCTTAGCGTCAGCCACCCATCTTTCTCTAGGCCAGTGCTCCGGGTAATAGTCGGCGCCGAACCTGAAGGACTGGCTTACTCTGCCACCTGAATTCCCCATGAAAAAGATGATTCTCAGGATGAAAATAAAGCTTTTCAAAAACATAAATATGGAACCATCCAGGGGAGTTAGGATGGTTGAAGAGCGTAGTCAAGATTTTGAAAAAAAGGTTCTGGCTTTCCAGAGGAACGAGATAACTGAGCACATGGTTTACAATGCTCTCTCGAAAAGGGCTAAGGGCGAGAATAAACGGCTTTTAAAAAAGATTTCTGAAGACGAATTGCGCCACTACGGTGAATGGAGGAACTATACGGGTAGAGACGTCGCCCCGAACATGCTTATGCTTTTCAAATACCTCCTCATATCAAGGCTCTTCGGCTTAACCTTCGCAGTTAAGCTTATGGAGAAAGGCGAGAAGGAGGCGGAGGAGGTTTACGAGAAAATATCCATAGTCTTCCCGAAAGCAAAGGAAATAATGAGTGATGAGATGGGGCATGAGAAGATGCTGATAGGCATGATTGACGAGGAGATGGTGAGGTACGTCGGTTCACTAGTGCTGGGTTTGAACGATGCGCTCGTCGAGCTTACTGGGGCTCTCGCCGGCCTAACCTTCACCCTTCAAAACAGTAAGCTGGTCGGGGTCGCGGGGCTTGTAACCGGCATAGCGGCCTCTCTCTCCATGTCCGCCTCAGAATACTTGTCCCAGAAATCAGAGAAGACGGAGAAAAACCCTTTGAAAGCATCCTTATACACCGGCATCACTTATCTAGCGACTGTCCTCATATTGTCAGCTCCGTATCTCCTCCTCTCGGATTATCGTCTCTCTCTGGCAATCATGTTCCTCAGCATAAGCCTAATCGTGTACGTCTTCACCTTCTTCATCTCGATAACTAAGGAGACCTCGTTCAGAAGAATGTTTCTAGAAATGATTCTCATAAGTCTTGGAGTGGCTGCAGTATCCTTCATAATAGGATGGTTTGCAAGGATCCTTTTCGGGATAGAGGTCTAACCCTGAAGCAGATGAGCATTAAGTCTTTCAGCAAAACGTAGACCTGTATAAAGACGGGTTTGAAAAAGGGTTAAACCGGGATCCGGCCGGCGAACAGCCTTATGTATTCTTTGGCTTTCTCCTTAACCCTGTCCCTGGCCGCGGTGCCGAATTTCCTGAAGTCTTTTTCACCCGGGTTAGCCTGGTAGGCTTTTACGAAGCCTTCGATGAAAGCTATTGACAGGGCGGTTGCAACATTAACCTTAGTCACGCCACCAGTCTTGATAGCGTCTAGAAGAGTGCCCTCGCCCTTCTGCAGGACAATCCCTTTTTCACGCGCATCCTTCGGCGTCATAAGTATTCCGGATGAGCCGTGGGACACGATGGGTATTCGCATCCGCTCCTGTATGGCGATAAGCCTGTCTATGCGGACTGGCCATATGTCGTCCCAAATCCCGTGTATCGAGCCGAAGGCGGCAGCCAGAAAGTCGCAGCCAGTCTTCTTCACGAAGTATTCAACGTCCTCCGGCTTAGCCATAAGCTCCTCCACAGACTTCCCTGCTTTCTCGCGAATAATCTTCACGGCTTCAGCCGGCGGGAGTGATCTTAAACGGGCTATCTCAGCCTGAGAGAAGTAGTCTTCAATCTTCGGAATCTTCCCTAGCTCAGCCTCAACCGGCACTCCTTTCTCACGACACATTTCAACAACCTGCCGTGTAAGCCTAATGTTCTCTTCAAGCGGAAGAGAAGAACCGTCGAAAAGCACGGCTGTGAAGCCTGCGTCAAGGGCTTTTCTAACCTGGTCTATTTCAGTCGCGTGGTCAAGGTTGAGAGCTATGCGAACATCAGTCTCGGAGGCTGCGATCTTAACCATTCCAGCTCCCAGGGACCATCCTGCGTACTTGCTTGCACCGGGGCTCAGCTGGATTATCAGGTCCATGGGTTCACCGACCTCCTTCGATACTTCTTCAGCGGCCCATATGAAAGCCTGTATCATCTCCATGTTGTTCGCGTTGAAGGCTCCTACTGCCCTACCCTCCTCCAAGGCTGGTAGAAGCAGATCCCGCTCGTTTACTAGAGGCATATCTCCCACACCCATCCTCCAACTGGTTGGATAAGGTATAAAAGCTTTCCCCCGGAAGAGGCTTAACCCCTGTGGATTAACGATTCCTCTCCAGATGCGTCACGGTAAAGTTTAAAAGCTTTTCGAGAATTCACCTGCCGAATTATTGTTGAAAATACTGAATAAAAAAATGCTTTCAAAAAGCAGGTGGAGAAACGATGTTTTGGAAATACTTGAGGAAGGCTTGAGGGCGGCTGACCCTAAGAAATCTGTGCAGGAGGCTCTTGAAGAGATGAGCGGGGAGATTGAGACCGCGGAAAGAGTTTTCGTAATCGGTTTTGGAAAAGCCGTTTCTTCAATGGCTGAAGCATGCGAGGAGGAGATTGGGGAAAGGATTTTCGACGGCGCCATAATAATTCCGGAGAACGTTGACGCGAGAGGTCTCAGGAGGATAAGGGTTTTCAGGGGGACGCACCCCACTCCTTCTGAGGCCAGTGTCGAGTCAACTAGAAGGCTGGTTTCAAGCTGCCAGGGTTTAACCCGGAGAGACCTTGTAATATGCCTTATCTCCGGAGGAGGATCATCCCTGTTAACCCTCCCCGCCGAAGGCGTGAAGCTGGAGGATAAGAAGATGGCGACAGATATCCTCCTGAAATCCGGTGCGGCGATAAAAGAGATAAACACGGTTAGGAAACACTTATCCAGCGTTAAAGGAGGGCAATTGATAAACCTCCTTAAGCCTGCGAAAGTGGTTTCACTCATTCTGTCCGACATAGTGGGGGACCCTGTTGAGTACATCGCTTCAGGACCGACTTCCCCAGACCCTTCAACCTTCAAAGACGCCTACAGCATTATTTTGAAGTACGGTTTGATGGGAAAGCTGCCCGGAAGCGTTGTTGAAAGAATAGAAAGGGGGATGCGAGGAGAAGTCCCTGAAACCCCGAAGCCGGGGGATGAGATTTTCAACAATGTTAAGAACATTATTGTTTCAAACAACATGAAGTCCCTGACAGCGATGGGGAGAAAGGCTGTTGAACTCGGCTACAACACGCTTGTCTTAACATCGTTCGCCGAGGGAGAGGCTCGTGAAGTCGGGAGGTTCCTATGCGCAATCATTAAGCAGATAGCCGCCTACGACTTGCCTGTTAAAAAGCCAGCCTGCCTGATAGTCGGCGGGGAGACTACTGTAACCGTTAAGGGTGGGGGGAAAGGAGGTAGGAACCAAGAGCTCACCATATCAGTCTTAACTAGCTGCGGCGGTTTAAGGAACTTTGTTTTCGCATCGATTGGAAGCGACGGTATTGACGGCTATACTGATGCAGCAGGCGCCATTGCAGATTTTTCCACGCTGGAAGACGCGTGTAGCAAGGGGCTGAATCCGGAGGCGTTTCTCGAGGATAATGATTCCTACAATTTCTTCAAGCAGACGGGTGATCTGATCTTCACCGGTCCCACGGGCACTAACGTGAATGATTTCACCCTAGCAGTGATACACTAGAAGTAAACACGTCAACGTGACGAGTACTCGTATACCAATAGGCCTTTAAACAAGGTATTTAGAGATGTATTTTCTCCCTGCGTATTCTTCAATAAGCTTCTCGTCTATCGGATACGTGCCGTATTTCTTCGTCAACTCTATCATAAGCATGTAGTTGGAAGGCTTCACCGCCGGGTGGATACTGTTGCTCGAAGCCATGACATGGCCACCGCCCGGAGACGCTTTTGCAATAGTCTCCTTCACCGCGTCTTCAACCTCTTTCTCACTGCCGAGCGGGAGGACGTACGAGCAGTCAACATTCCCGATGACGGCTATTCGCCCACCGTACTTCCTCTTAACCTCGCCAATATCCATCCCGGCAATTGGCTCTATCGGGTCAAGGGCGTCAATCCCCGAGTCAACGATCATGTCGATTATAAGCCAAAGGTTGCCGTCAGTATGCTTTATGAATGGGACTCCAAGCCTCTTGGCTGTTTGAACAACCCTCTTCAAATACGGTAGGATAAATTCTTCGAATTGCTTAACCGACATGAACGGCCCCTTCCTGTCAGCATAGTCGTCGCCGGTTAAAACAACGTCAGCCCCCATCCTAACAGCCCTCTCTATGACTCTACACTTATACTGTGAAATGGTTTCGCTCAGCCTGTGGATGAAATCCTTATTCTTATGATAGTGGAGAAAAAGGTTCCGCAAGCCGCCGACTAAATAGTGAGAGAACTCGAATGTTTCATGGCTGAGCAGCACTATCGCCCGCTCTCCTTTAAACCTGTCAACGTATGCTTCAAGCGTTTTCAGCCTCCAGTCTGCATCCGGGTCTGGCGGAGAATACTTGCCCAGGTCACCCGGCTCCTTTATCGGGCCCTTAACCGGGTAGTTCACCCCAGCGTCAATCGGCTTCCACTTTATTCCCCACTCGTCGACAAAGTATTCCCCATTCTTCTCAAACTTTTGATCCTCGCTTACACATATTCCGTCTAGCCCTGCCCACTCGACAAAGTCAGCGTAGGTCCCGCCTGGGAGCAGGCTTCTTATCACGGGCTCGTTTATTATGAGTTCCCAAAGGGGAACCCTGTCAGGCTGCTGCCTGTTCAAAGCCTTAAGGAACCTGTCTCGAGGCTTCACGGTAAAGCCTTACTCGCATCGTTTATAAACTTTCACGTCACGCGCATGGCTCCCTAAATGCTTGAAACCGACTGTTTCAGAGCCTCTAACGCGAACCTCAGCTCATCCCTCGGGTTCTCCCCAAGCCTTGCCTCAATAGACATTGCGCCACCGTACCCTATTTCCCTGAAGCATTCGAAGAGCCTGTGGAAATCTATAATGCCTCTTCCAGGCACCCTGCTATTGTTATCCGCGAGATGCACGTGAATAATTTTTCCTCCAGCTTTTTTCAAGGACTCCACCAAGTCGTATTCCTCCCTTATCATGTGTCTAATGTCTGCAGTTATCTTTACGGAGTCGGAGTCAACTTTCTCGACGAGCTCCAAAGCTTCATCAACCGTGTTAATGAAATTAGTCTCGTTCTTCGGAAGCGGCTCGATGCCGAACCTCACGTTAAACTCCTCTCCTGCTCTAGCCGCCTCCTTCAGAACATCCAGGTTTCTTTCCCAGCCTTCTCGACGAGCTGTTTCAAAAGGTATGCTTCTAGCCTTTCCGGAGCCCCATACTAAAACGGGACACTCGATCTCTGAAGCCGCCTCAGCAAGCCTGCGAGTATACTCTATGCTTCTTCTTCTCAAGTGTTCAGAGTTTGAAGCATGTGAGAAGTCCGGTGGGTAAATACTGTTTGAAGCAACTATGCTGACGCCATAAGAGCTTGAAAGCTCCCTTATTCTCTTTAAATCCGTCTTGGAAACCTTAAACGGGTTAATCTGCAGCCAGCCTGGAATCTCTATGGCTTTAAACCCTAGCTCAGAGAGGGTTTTAAAGTTCTCCTCAGTAGCCTGCATGCAGACTCCGAGTCTCCAGTTCAACAATTATCAAATCCTTCTAACCATACTTAAGCATACCTGGTTTAAGCAGGATGATGCTGGCTTTCCTTCACAAGCTCCAGAACTTTTCTCCTGAAAGACAAGTAGGCCCTCGTGAACTCTTCAAGCGTCTTTACGCAGGGACCGTAGCCCGGCCAATCCCCTGTTCCAACCCCTCTATCGCCATAGTTTCCAACTATCCCAGCTTCTTTCAAAAGGCTGTTTAACTCTGGCGAAGCCTCGAACGCTTTCACAAAGTCTTCAACGCCCGTGAGAATCTTAAGAGTCTCCTGGTCTATTCCACGACTGATCGAATCCTCGTAGTCGTCCATGTTGAAACCCTCTTTAAGAGCCTCCTTAACCACGGCCAGCTGGTGGTTCGGAAACTCCGTGTTAGTAACGTTCCTCCTCGAAAGGGTTAGAAAAGTGTCTTCAGGCTTACGCTTAGACGCAGGCAGCAAGTCTATCCTGCTTATGATCAACTCAGCGCTCCCACGCGGTATCCCGTACTTCCCCACAAGGTACTCCACCCATTTAAGCCTGTTCAGCGGCGAGAACATTATCTCATAGACTCTTCTCGCAACAAACGTCCCCGCCATTTTCACAGCGTCTTCAAAAGTCTTCAAAGTATTGAGGACTTGCTCTCTACCGCCGTAAGCCCCGGTTGAAACAAGAGTCTTAACAAACACCTCGTTAAGAAGACTTCCGCCTAGAAGCCTCCTACTGGTAAGCATATCCACTTTATCCTTAAGGTCTTTCACCCTGAAAACCAGTGTCTCCTCACCCCTAATTCCAAGTCTGCCAGCCATCTCCTCCAAAAGGGTCTCGCAATCGCTACGGCCCAGTTTTTCAAGCGCTTTAAGCAAGAGGCTTGCAGCAATGCTTTCCCTAAGGTGGTCCTCAAGCCTCCCACCCATGTTAGTAACATATGTCTGCGTGGGGGTAACGCCCCTCTCTATGGCTACAGCCATCCCCTCCATGGCGGCAACCCCAAGGATCACTTCCTGCGACACCGTGTAGCTGAGCGTGATGTTTTGACCTATCCCGGCCTCATTGATTTTCCTAACTATCTCCACCGAGGAAGGGTAGGCGGCCGCAACCTTTATAACGAGGTTTGGCCTGCCTTTTTCACGAGGCTCCCTGTAGCCCCAGAACAGGTACTCGTCGTAAACCCTTAAATCGTTCTCCAGCTTCTCAGCGAAGCTCTTTACTGCAGCCAGACTTTTCTCCACGTCATCAGCAATCAACGGGTTTAGCTGATAACTTACAAGACCATTCTGGTATTTCGACAATACGAATGGTACTCTGAAGACGTGAAAATTTTCAAGGAGCGCGAACCTCGTCGCCTCCATCGCTATCTCGTCAGCATGCTTCTCTGGTTCTGAGAACCATTCCGGATATTGTTTCCTCAGTTTTTCTTCAGCATGCTTCTTAAAAGACCTCCATAAATAATGATCATCCTCATACGCTAGCGCTGCAAGCACGGGATTTGTTGAAACCTGCACATATCCCAAGTGCCTTAGCCATCTTAAGCCCAGGGCGTAATCGTTTCCAAACTTGCAAAAGCCCTTCCCGTAAGCAACATAGTAGAAATTATGGTTCAAAGTTTTCTCAACAGCCCTGACATAGCTTTCCGTCAAGGACCCCGTTTCAAGATTATTCTCTATTTCCCTCGCCATCCATGCTACAAGGCTATTACCCCTGTTCACAAGCCTCATTCTCTCAAGCTGGCTTGCTAAAGTGCATCTTAAAACGGTTGGCTCACCCAGCTCTTCTTTTTCCAGTTTCTCACACTCCTTCAAGAAACCAGCAAGGATCCCGGCTGCTTTCAACGCTTCTTCAACAGAGAAGCCGGCCCATGTTTTTTCAACACCCTTCAGGTTCCAAATCGTTTCAAACAGCATGTCGTAAATCCTGTTTCTCGTAACAATAGCCGCAATAAGCTTTTTCTCATCAGCCTGCTCTCCAGAGCCGGCTCTGGCGAAGACTGTTTCAAGCCTCTCTGTTAAAGAGCTCACCGTGTCCACAAGCATCCCCTTAAGCTCAGGGTGTAGAATATGATCTGATGCGAGTTTAGAATGCCCTTCTAAAGCAGTCTTAACCACATGGTCCACATGGTCTACGCGGAACGGGACGGGAAGGTTTAGCGGCGATGGACACGACCTTGATAAGACTTCCATCACATGATTGTAAGAAACACGGCTGTATGTTCCCATGTAGCGTTTGTCCAACTGAGACAGACCTTATAAGTTTTTCTAAACGTTGCTTTGCCCGGGCAGCCAACAAACATAAAACTTAAAATCCTTTAATATGAGGCAGCTTGTAGAACTGTTTAGTTCTCAGACTATCCGGATTCGGTGGGGCTCAAGCGATTAAGAATATTTAAACTCCTTGACGAGCCGCTCTATGCAGCGGGGGGAATCATATTCATCCTCGTAGACAGGGTGAAGAGATACTTGTCAGAGTGTAGAAAAGAAGATTCTCCGAAGAACGCAACATATTCTTTCTGTTTTTCAATCTGGTAAACGTAATCATCATCCTGCTTAAGCATAGGTAGAGAGAACCATGTTGATCCCCTGAAGTCCATGTTTTTCGAGGAGGCGAGCCACCCGTCAACATACAGAGGCTCTTCACTGGAGCTTAGTGTGAAGCTGATCCGCCTGTTTTCATCTTTTTCAATCCTTACTTTCGGCAGGCTCTTGTTTGAAACTATTGAGTGTGCGAATGCTGAGATCGAGTTAATAACCCTCCGCTTGTCTTCTAAAGCATGACCGGAATTCGGCACGTACAAGAGGTATTTTTCACCCAATAAGGCGTCAAAGTAAAGGTTTGAAGAATCAACCGTCCAGTACCTATCGTTAGTTCCATTCACGATCAGCTTTGGAACCTTCAAATACTCCAAGTAATTAAACGGGTCTATGATTTGAACCAGTCTCTGCCCAGTTTCAGAGAACATGCGCTCCTGAAGCCCCAGCCTAGTATAGTCCTGAATAAGTTCACTGTAGCCCCCGTAGCATTCGAGCTGATGCTTCATCTGCTCGTTAATATTTAGATTATCGAACACAAGTGGGATTATTCCTGAAACCCTCTTGTCGGCAGCAGCTAGGAGCCAGGTGGTCCATCCTCTTTTCGAGGCTCCGGTGACTATGAACCCTTTTAACTCTCCCAGCCTCGTCTCCAGAAAAGCCTCCGCCATATCAATCGCTTTCTTAGCGGATTTCACCATTGGGAGAAGAAGGGGCCATTCTTCATCCTGGGTTTCCAAAAATTTAAGGAAAGTATATGAAACCAATCCATCCTCGTACAGCCCGTTGAACAAGGGCTGGTTTGGAACATCGTGAAGAATTACGCATGGAAGAGGCAGCATGCGGGAAAAAGCCTTGCAGAAGACTAGCTCCTCTAAACCCGAGCCGCTTCCAGTTATCAGCAGAAGGACGTGGCTGTGCACTATTCTTTTAGGAATCAATATGCTCACCCTGTGAGACCACAAGTAGTCTCTCCATTTTTGAGACTTGAGGTCAACAGCATACGTGTCGAAGCCTCCTTCTTCACGGGAGCCTTTAATCTTCCACGAGTAACACCCGTCTTCTCTCCAAACATACTCGCTTAATACGTTGGACATAGAGTATATTATCAATGTTCAAACTTTTAAATTTTACTTTGCAACAGCCCTGTATTTGTTCGCCGCATCGTATAGAGTCAGAATGTTTTCAATCGGCGTGTTTCTGAGAATCGTGTGGCTCGGCCTCAGCGTGTACCCGGTTGGGCCAAGGATCCTTATGGCTTCCCTCACTTCCTGCTCTATCTCGGCCCTGTTTTTAAACGGGAGTGTTTGAACACCTATTCCGCCTTCAAAACTCAGTTTTTCACCATACTTCTCCTTTATTTCCATAATGTTCATGCTCTCCGGCTGGAGGGGTTCTAAAACGTCTACGCCTATTTCAATCAGATCCTGGACAATCGGCTCAATCCAGCCGTCGCTGTGAAAATGAAAGAAAGCTCCCCCCTTATGTATCACGTCGGCAAGCCTCTCATACCTTGGTTTTAAAAACTTTCTCCACTGAGCGGGGGAAACCAGCATGGTTGTCTGCGCGCCAACATCATCACCATTGTAAACCTGGTCTACACCTGCTTCAACGAGAAGCCTGGCCTGCTTACAGGATAGTTCGAAAAGCCTATCTAGGACGAACTCTACTTTTCTAGGCTCACTAATCATCAGTTTAAAAATCTCGTTATACCCGAATAGTGCGCAAGCCGTTTCAAAAGCCTGCAGAGTAAAACCTACAACACAGTAATCCTCGTATCTTCTTCTAAACTTTTCAACCTTCTCGAAATCCTCTTCCCTTATTTCTGGGAAAGGATAGTCCTCCACCTCCATGTGTTTTAAAGGATGGTCTACGTAGAAACTGGTCAACCCGTTCCTTGAAACCATTGAAACAACACCCAAGTGGTTCCTGTGAAGAGCCCTATCTCGAGAGTCTTTAAAATTCTCCTCCTTAAAGCCGCCTTTCAAGCCAATCCCTATAGCGTCGATTCCAACATTTCCACGGTAATCTATTTTTAGAAGCGTGTACAGCTTCTCCGTGTCCTCTAGACCAAGATGGGTCATCAGGCTCCTCAGAGGCTCCGGGGAGTCTATCCAAATATTTATGGGAACATAGTCTATTTCCTCCCTTTTCACAGCCCTGTAGCACCTTTCCCTTGAGCTATACCTTGTCTGCATCCTCCCGCGTGAGGAGAAGCATTATTTTAAATTTTTACTACACCTGTTTAGGGGATGGCTTAAATAAGAGAGAACCCGCCTGCTCGTTCTTGAGCACCATGCTAGGCTATTGGCGACTCTACCGAACCAGTGGGACTTTAAACCCGCATTTAGGACACTTGCCTTCAGAAGTAATTCTCACGCTTAAAATGTTTAAGCCTAAACGTCTAATCAACAGTTCACCGCACTCGGGACACCATGTGTTCTCGTATTTATGGCCCGGGACGTTTCCAACGTATGGGAACAACACGCCTAGGGACCTAGCGATTTCCCTAGCTTTCTCCAGGGTTTTAACCGGGGTTGGCGGAGCCTTAAACCTATACTCCGGATGGTAGCGGGTGAAGTGGAGTGGCGTGTCGGGCCCCAGCGTCCTGAGATGAGTCTCCGCCAATTGTCTAAGACGACCCTCATCGTCGTTAACCCCAGGAATCACTAGGTTAACCATCTCCACGTGGAGGCCGAGGCCCCTTGCTCTCTCTGCATTCCTCCATACGACGCTTGCCTCAACCCCGCCGCAATACTTCTCGTAAACCTCCTCGCCACCCTTAATGTCGAACTTTATCGCATCCAACCCTGCTTCGGCAAGCGCCTCCAACGCTTTCAGCGTCATATACCCGTTTGAAACAAAAGTATTGTACAGGCCTTTCTGCCTGGCTAATGGGAACAGGTCTAGACTGTATTCCAGCAGAAGAGTAGGCTCGTTGAAAGATATCGATGTGCCGTCGCAGCCACTTTTCAAAGCAATGTCTATAAGCTGCTCAGGGCTTACATACCGGGCTCTCCTAGGATCAGGCTGGCTCTTGGAAATGTCGAAGTTTTGACACCACGGGCAGGAAAAGTTGCAGCTCCACGTTCCCACGGTAAGCGCGTAGCTGCCCGGGTGGAAGTGGAAAAAAGGCTTCTTCTCAATAGGGTTTGCTGAAACCGAGGATATGTCTCCGTAGACAATAGTATATAGTTCTCCGCCAACGTTTACCCTGGTTCCGCAGAAACCTCTGGAGCCTTCTTTAATCCTGCACCGCCGCTCGCAGGCTAGGCATACTGTCTCGCTCCCACTAGTCTTCTCGTAGAACCTTGCTTCTCTAACAGTCGGATAGTGTGTAAGCTCAGCCCCCTGCTTCAACGATTTAAAAGGGTATTCAGCGGTAAAAATCTTTTCGTTGAAACAATTGGGAACGCAGGCTGTAGGCCACCTTCCTGTTCTCAGCCTAAGGCTTTTCTACAGTTTAAAGGATCCGGGTGGAGAAAACCGTTGCGTGGAGGAAGAGGATTGCCGAGGCCTATTTAAGGGATAAACGGGATTGGGAAAATCGGTGTTGAAAACACTCTCGCCATGTGGGAGGAAATGGTTTGGCTTAAAAAGGCGCGCTATAATAAGATTAGGCCTACGCAGCCTATTGCGAGGAAAAAATACGGGTTGATGAATAGGCCTTCCACCGGTTTCCACGGGCTGGCTGGGGAGAGTGGGCTATCTTAGCTTTGAGTCTATTCTTCCAGCTGCTCCCCAGAATCTTTCAACAATCCTCTCTAAGCCGTGTGGCTTCCGTTCAGAGAGCCACAGCTTGCAATACTTGTTTGCGAGAGAAATGAGGTCTGATGGTTTAACCTCTTTTTTCAGCCTTCTCAACCCTACTTCAACACAGCTCTTTATGAAGCCCAGGTCCTCTGGAAGATTTACCCTACTAGTCTTCTCCAAAAGTTTTTCCCATGTTTTTTCCATAGACTCCGCTTCTGCTTCAGAAACCCTGTAGTACCAGAAGTCGGCGAAAAGCACGTGTTTCAAAGTGTCTGAAACCTCGGGCTGCCCGAAGGCTTTCCTAATCTCAACAATCTCAACCGGCTCCCCTGTTAAAGCATTCCACTTCTCCTCCCACCTGCCGTCTCCCTCAGCATACTCCATGCATGCGAGGATAAGCGGCTCCAAGAATGAGAAGAGGCATTCCTCACCGTTGTCGCCCCAGGCTGTCAAGAGGAATCCTGAAAGACCCTCAGCCCTGGCTGCCAACAGGAAGTTCCTCGTGTTCTCCAATGCTGTTTTAAAGTTTGGATAATACCTGTTCCAGTTTGAGAGCCCTGGGCACACTATCTGCTGGCTCTTCCTCGTCCCAAACATGTTTATCTTGTTCCTGAAATACGCCTCGTCACCCGGGCTGTAATCCCAGTTTGCAATTACAACATCCTGCCAGATGGGGCTTTCGACAACCCGTGACCACCTAGCCTTCTCCTCCTCCCTCAAGTACATTCCAGTAAGCATGTCTCCCCAGAGGATCGGAGTCTTACCCTTCTCCTTAACGATGTTAGCCATGCTCCTATGGTGGGCCTCGTAGAGCGATGGTCCTTCGAAAGTCCCGGTTTTATCCAGGCTTCTTCCTCTCCCCATCGCCCAAGTCTCGTCACCACCTATATGAATGTGTTTAGAGGGCGAGGCTTCAACCGCCTCCCTAAGGAGATCGTATGCAAACTCCCTGGCCTTCTCGTTGCTTACGTCTAAGCATCCTTCCTCCGGCCTATGCCACTCACTGAACCACCAGTACTCGGGCAGTACGAGTATGTGCTCCATGTGGCCAGCCAGCTCGAGCGACGGGAAAACCTCTATTCCAAGTTCTCTCCCATAGTTCACCACTTCTAAGTATTCTTCTCTAGAAAGCCTGCCCCTGTGTACTCCTATGTGCGGATACTTCTCCCATGGGAAAAGGTCTTCGAAGTAAATGCCGAAGTAGTTGTATTTCAAGAGGAATAGCCATCTTAGAATCTTTTTAAAAGTCTCTACAGTAGGGACTCCTCCCCGCGCAATATCGAGATGGTAGCCTCTGAAAGAGAATTTAAGTTCCTCCTCAACGCTCACCTCAGGTATATAACCCGGCTTCTGCCTGAGAAGCTGGATTATCGTTGCGTAACAGATTTTCTCATCACCCCAAACGATTATCTCCCTGTTCTCCCCTTTAACCTCTAAACCGTTTCCGCTCCTCCCCGTCTTAACTATCCTCCAGGATCCTCGGGGTATGTTGAACTCTTTACCTAGGAATTCCGGAAGGTTTAAACCGTCGAATTCAAACCATTTTCCGGAGAAAACCAGTTTCTTCGGCTCGGGAACTATTTCAACATCTTTCTTAACCATCTCTCCTCCCCGCATCCTCAAACAGAGTGGAGAATATAAAGTTTAATATTTTCAGGGAAAAACTTAATTCCTCGGCTCCGGCTCTGCCTACCGATGAAGAAGGAAGTGTTGACGAATGAAGCCCCCAAGCCGATAGGACCATATTCTCAAGCCATCCGTTCTGGAAGCCTCGTGTTCCTTTCAGGTATAATACCTGTAGACCCTGCTACTGGAGAAATAGTGAGGGGCGACATAAAAAGAGCTGCCGAACAAGTGTTCAAAAACGCTTCCTCAGTACTTAAGGCGGCAGGCGCCTCTCTAGAGGATGTGGTGAAGGTTACAGTATTCATGAAAGATTTAACACTGTTTAATGAGATGAACGACGTTTACTCTAAGTGGTTTAAAAGACCCTATCCTGCGAGGACGACTGTTCAAGTATCGGCATTGCCGAGGGACGTTGACTTAGAAATGGATTTTATCGCGGAAACCGGATGATTCAGGGCTAGAGTATCCTATAGCTGAAACCCTTGTTTTCTATGCATCTTCCCAGTTCCTCCAGGGTTTCACCCCTCATGACTTCTACAACTATCTCCACGGTTGCCATCGCAGGGGGAATCCAGGGCTCGTTTCTCAAATGTACCAGGTCAACTATGTTCGCCTTAACTCTCGAGACGCATTCCAAGACTGTCCTTAGGCTTCCAGACCTGTCTGGAATAGTCACTACCAGCCTCACTATTCTGCCTTCCTGCCTGAGGCTTTGCGTAATAACCCTGGCGAGTAGAAGAGGATTAATGTTTCCACCGCTGATCACTATGCCAACCCTCCCCTGCTTCACATCCAGCTTGTTGCACAGTACTGCGGCTAGGCTCGCAGCCCCCGCGGGCTCAGCCACCATCTTGGCTCTCTCAAGCAGAATAAACATTGCACTCATTATCTCTTCATCGCTTACTGTCACGAAATCGTCTACAACCTCGGAGGCGATTTTAAAAGTGAGCTCGCCAGGCTTCTTCACAGATATTCCGTCGGCAATCGAGTAGCTCCTAACAACGTCTATTATCCTGCCCTGTTTAAACGACTCGGCGAAAGCCGGGTAGCTGTTTGTCTGAACACCAATTATCCTGGTACTTGGGGACACCTTTTTAAAAACAGTACCGATTCCAGATATCAGGCCTCCTCCCCCCACTGGAACAAAAAGATAATCCAAATCCCTGGTTTCGCTAAGGATTTCGAAGCCGATTGTCCCCTGTCCGCTTACAACATGCTTATCGTCGAAAGCGTGAATCATCTTAAAGTTTCTTGTTCTAGCATACTCGAGCGCATGAGCGTTAGCATCGTCGTAAGTCTCCCCTGCCAGAACCACGTTGGCACCGTAGTTTCTAGTCGCCTCAATCTTATTCGGGTATGAAAACTCAGGCATAAATATCGTGCACCTCATTCCAAGCATCCTTGCGGCGAAGGCAACTCCCTGAGCATGGTTACCGGCTGAAGCGGCCACAACCTCCTTCACACCCTCTTTCCTGGCTGCGATACACGCGTTAAGCGCTCCCCTAGCCTTGAAAGAACCTGTTTTCTGAAGGTTTTCAAGCTTAAGGAAAACCTCGGCTCCAACGATGCTGCTTATTGACTCGCTTCTTGAAAACGGTGTTTTATGCAGAAAAGAAGCTATTGTTTCTGAAGCAGCCTTCGAAAGCGAGAAAACCTCATCCAATAAAGCGCTCATACAGCCTTTCACCCGGCTGCCCCATTAGGCTGGCCGTCTTCAACCCTAGGAAAAAGCCCGTATATTTTCCCCCCAGGGTTTCAAGCTGTTTCAGCATTCTCCTGAAAGCCATGTGTACGCTAGACTTCAAGCCATGCTTGTTTAAAAAGCTTCATAAGCACTTTGAAACGATGCCGCCGGCATCCTTGAAAAACTTTTTAACAACGAGAAACTGCTTCAAATGTTTGAAAAATGAGGATAGTTGAGTTTACCGAAGAACTCCTCAGCCAAGTAAGGCGCGTTGCAAACCTGAGTCTCCACGAGGACACCATTACCGACGCGAGTCTGAGGAGAATAACTTTTGAAGACCCGAATTACAACGGCAGGTATAGTCTCGTCGCCCTGAAGAACGGTGAAGTAGCCGGGTTCGTCATCGGGGTTAGAAGGTTGAAGGAACCCACGGAGGTGGTTGAGGCTCAAAGAGACTTCGCGTGGATCAAGCTTTTCGCTGTCAGAGAGGATTGCAGGAGGAAGGGTGTTGCCAAAGCGCTTTTCAACGAGCTTGAAAACAGGCTAAGGGAGGATGGTGTTAAAAGAATACGAGTCTCCGACTATCCGTTCTGGTACCTGTTCAGCGGCGTGGACCTGAAATACGAGGACGCTATAGAATTTCTATCCCGAAGAGGCTTTAGGAAAGCGGGTGAAACAGTGGATTACGAGATTGACCTTCTCAGGTTTCATGTTCCCAAGAGGGTTGCAAGCATAAGCGTAAGCCCGCTAACCATAAGGAGGGCTAAGCATGAAGACAGGGAGAGAGTTTTCAAATGGATTAAGACAGAGTTCTCGGTTTTCTGGGCTTATGAGGCGGATGCAAGCTTTAAACACGCTTGTCCAAAGCTGTGGATGGCTGAGGAGAACGATAGGATAATCGGCTTCTCAGTCTATGGCGCGATCGAGCCACACTGGTTCGGCCCGATCGGTGTCTCGACTGAAGCGAGGTCTAAGGGAGTTGGCTCCATCCTTCTCTTCAACTGTCTGAAAAGCATGAGGGAGGAGGGTCAGAGGCATGCCGTAGTGCCTTGGACCAGCCACCTCTTCTTCTACACGCAGGTCCCAGGGATAACTAGAATCAGGCACTACTGGGTTATGGAGAAGACGCTTTCGTAGAAAGAATATAAGGCTCGTCGAAAAAGAGTGGCTATGAGCAAATTAGGCTTGAAGATTCTAATACTCGTTGCAACTCTATTGGTCGTCCTACTGTTTGCACTACTCGTAATCGGCGTTGGCCCTGTTCGCCACAGAGGCCCCTGGAGGATTTTCCCGGTCGATGTGGCACACTGGTTCGGATGGGCTGGCGGAGTGTTGCTAGCCGTCTCCGCAACATATTCAGCGCTTAAAAAAGGCTTTCCGGGAAAGACCAGGCTTTGGCTAACCTTCCACTGCATCCCTGGTTTACTCTCGCTAGCCATGGCGGGGGTCCACCTGGCTAACAAGATATGGTTTGCAAGGCCGGGAAACCTGCTGAGTTTCTTCACATTCGGGCTTATGAACATAATAGTCTTCGGGGGAATTCTTGGAAGATACGTGAAAAGGCCTAGGGTCGTGAGAGAATACTGGAGAACTCTTCACATACCCCTTACAGCAGTATTCTACTTCACGCTGAGCATACACGTGCTAACTAAAACCGGCTTACTATAGTTTTTCAAGATTGTTCTAAAACGTAGAATTATATTGGGCGCGCTAGAGAAGACTAGTGAAGATGAGGATGAAGAGTAAATGGCTAATGCTTTCCACAGTCGCTCTAGCGTTAGCAGCCTTCTCCGTCTCCAGCATATGGTATTTCCACTACGGGCCCAGAGTGCTTAAAGAAAGCTTTGAGGAAGGCTTTGGCGAATGGGTTCCCGGCGCAGATGTTCCCCCTGACCCGAGTGGCCCAGAGCATGCTGCAGCCTGGAACATAACGCGTTCAACCGAGGTTTCGAAAACAGGGCAATACTCCTTGAAGCTCTTCATAGACGGGAGGCAGGATGACGGAACAATCTGGGTTGCGAGAAGAGTAAGATTCGCCGGGGGAAGGGTTGTCAGAATCAGGGTTTCGTTTCAACTCTACTGCGAGAGTGAAAGCTTTAACACGATTGCAGCCGTATGTGCCTACATCGGCCTTAGAGAGCCCTTGAGAGAAGGTGATTTCACTGTTTTAGGGCCTGCGAACACTGTTAAAGGATGGGGGACGTATAGCCACGAGGCGGAGTTGAGCACGGGTTTCACAGGTGAAGCATGGGTTGCCGTAGGGATCTCGGTGCGTTGGGAAACATTCATGACCTATTACATAGATGATGTGGAAATACTTCTTGAATGAAAAACTGTTTCGCCAAGCAAGACTTATAAGCGCCTTGAAAAGAAACTTGGCGGGGAAAATGGCTGAGAAACCCGTGGCAGCCTTCATCCTTTCGCTAATCGGAGCAGCGCTAATCATTCTTAATGCTCTGGTTATTGCTTTCTTCACAACCCTGCTGGGCGTAGCCCTAGGTGTTTCCCGAAGGATTCTAGGAGCGTTTCTACCCAGGCTCGGAGGCCTGGTTTTTCTAGTAGGCGTCGTGGGGCTAGTTATTGGAATAATCGTTCTAGCAGGAGCATTCATGATTAATTCAGAGGACAAGAGCAGGGTTAAAAGCGGTTCAACAATAGTCCTGGTTTTCTCAATAATAAGCTTCTTCACCGGCGGTGGCTTCATAATAGGCTTCATACTGTGCCTCGCCGGAAGCATTCTCGGCTTAACATGGAGCCCCTCAGCCCAACCGCCGCCTCCCGCCTCCAATACTAAAGAGTATTCAACGTTATAAACCGGCAGCACCACTTTAAAATTCGAGAGATGTTTATATAACCCGCCTATAGGCTTATTCAGGATTGAAGCATCTTGAAAACGTTAGAAACCTTGTAAGGTACTACAGCACGGTGGAGAAGGAGGTCTACCTTGACCTGGAGAACTCGACGCCTGTTCCACCGGAGGTTCTTCAAGAAATGCTGCCCTACTTCTCTTCTAAAGCATACGGAAACCCTACGCTAACCCATAAGCAGGGCTGGGAGGCTTATGAAACAATCATGGATGCAGCCGGCTTCATCACGAGGCTGATAGGAGGATCCTCGCCGGAGGAATTGTGCTTCACCAGCGGCGAGGCGGAGGCGAATAGCTTAGCCGTCTTCGGCACCGCCGGAGAAAAACCCGGTAGAATAGTTGTCTCATCCATAGACCCACTCACCATCCTGCTGCCGGTTGAAAAGCTTGAGAAAAAGGGTTTTGAAGTCGTTAGGGTTCCAGTCGACCAGGAAGGCTTCGTGGATCTTGAGGCTTTATCCAAGGCTGTCAACAGGGAGACGGTGCTAGTCAGCATGAGCATGGTTAACAACGAGATTGGAACCATACAGCCTTTCAGAGAGATTGTGAAGACAGTCAGGGAGGGAAACCCGGATGTAACTGTACACATGGATGCTTCAGACGCCTACGGAAGGATCAGCTTCAACGTTAAAGACATGGATGTTGACTTGCTGAGCCTCAGCAGCTACAAGGTGATGGGCCCAAGGGGCGTGGCTGCGCTCTACGTGAGAAGCGGGGTTGAAGTTGAAAGAATAATCGAGGGCCCGATAGGAACCCAGCCCCTATGGCCGGGTGTCGAAAACACGCCGCTGATAGCCGGGTTTAAAAAGGCGTCGGAGCTAGCGTTTAAAGACTTTGACGGGAGCGTCGTCAAGATGAGGAGGCTTAGAGACATGTTGATAAACGGTCTCCTAAGCATCGAGGATACTCTTCTAAACGGCCCGACGGGGGAGAAAAGGTCTCCGGACAACGTTAACATAAGCTTCCTACACTGCGAGGGCGAATCCCTAACCATCGAGCTAAGCTTTAAAGGGGTTTATGTTTCAAGCGGAAGCGCGTGCACGAGAAGAATACTCCAGCCAAGCCACGTTTTAACAGCCATAGGGAGAGAGTATGAGGCTGCTCACGGGAGCATCCTTATGAAGGTTTCAAGGTATCATAGCGTTGAAGACATTGAGTATGTTTTAGAGTCTTTTAAGCCGGCTGTTGAAAGAATACGGGCCATGAGCCCGACGAGGAGGATTTAGAATGTCGAGATCCCCACTGCCCTATAGCCAGAAGATCCTTGAGCTTTTCAGAAACCCTAGGAACCTTGGGAGAATGGAGGACGCTACTGTTTCAGCCACAGCCGGAAGCCCGGCTTGCGGGGACATGATAGCGTTCTACCTTAAGATCGACGAGAACATGGTTATAACGAGGGCAAGCTTTGAAAGCTACGGGTGTGCTGCAAACATAGCTACCGCCAGCATGCTCACGGAAATGGTGAAGGGCAGAAGCCTCGAGGAGGCTTGGAGGATAAGCTGGAAAGACGTTGCAAACGAGGTTGGCGGACTGCCTGCGGTCAAGCTTCACTGCGGAGTCCTAGCGGTTGGCGCGCTGAGGAGAGCTATAAGAGAGTTTTTCAGGGGGAAGGGGTTTAGGCCGGAATGGATGCCGGGGAATGAGACTTTCGAGGAGAAGCAGGCGTTGGAGGAAGAGGAGCTGTCGAAAATTATTTCGAAGAGGCTTATGCTGGGCGAGGCTGGGGAAAAGTGATGCAGGAGTATGTGAGCAGGATAGAGGAGGCCTGCGGAGCCGCCAAGACGAAGGACTACATTGTTATACTGAGACAGGATAGAAGGGAGGAGGCTCTTAAGAGGGTTCTTGAGAAAAGCAGGGTCCTGGCTGAGGTTCACGGCGTGGCTGTTAAGGCTAGCTTCATGGGTAGGGAGTTCACGGCTTTTACAAACGGGAGGCTGATGTTTAAATCCCTCAGGGACAGGGATGAGTTGAAAACACTGCTTGAGGAGATCTTTAAGTGAGCCGACTCCAGCGTTAAAAACCAGTTTTCAAACTTTTAAAGCCCTGATGAGAAGGCTTTGATCCGAGAATTATTGTCCTCCAGGAAAACGGAATTAGCAGGATGCCTGTATGTTTCCGCCGCAGCAGTCATCTGGGGCTCGAACGGGGCGATTGTCAACCAGGTTCCTTTAAACGCTTACGCAATAGCTTTCTTCAGGGTTTTGTTCGCCAGCCTAGCCTTAACCCCTCTGCTGGTTCTAACTAGGAGGCAGGAGGCTTTCCAAGCTGCCGGAGCCTGGAGGAGCATGCTCGCCCTAGGAGCATTCCTAAGCATGGGCTGGGCTTTCCTCTTCAAGTCTATGAGGCTCATCGCCATCGCGGACGCTGTCCTGCTCAACTACATGGCGCCGGTTTTCGTAGCGCTCTTGGCACCGTTGTTTCTGAGAGAGAAGGTTGAGAAGACAATTATCATTGCCCTAGCCATGTGCATGACTGGAGTACTGATCATTTCATACGGTTATGGTCTTCAAACCGTGGGCTTAAACATTGTTGGAGTACTCTACGGATTGCTCGCCGGCCTAGCGTACGCAGGGTTCATCATCCTGTCCAAGAAAACGCTAGCCAACAGTTCAAGCCTCGCCGTAGCCTCATACTCGTATCTTGCCAGCGTGTTAATCCTCTCGCCCTCGCTTTTAAGCGTAAACCCTTCTCTAAACCTGTTTTCATGGATGCTGCTGCTTGTCCTCGGCGTCTTCAACACTGCCTTCGCCGTCACACTCTATTTAAAAGGCCTCAGGCTGATTAAAGCTCAGAAAGCGGTTGTCTTCACCTATCTGGAGCCGGTTAGCGCCACGGTCTTTGGGCTCCTCTTCCTCGGGCAGCAACCCACCCTTCAAAGCTTAATCGGCGGAGTCCTGATTCTTTCCGCAGGATGCTTAGTAGGGTCCAAGTAGACTGGGGGAAGCATTATCCTCCGAATGCTCTTACATATATTCTCCTAATTTCCTCCGGGGTCAACGGGTGGGGATGCTTGTCAAGGTTCCTCGCGTAAGAGAGCGCGTCTGCAACCATAGCGTCCAGCTCGGCAGGCTCAGCCCCGAGCTCTACGAGGCTTCTCGGGACGCCTGTCCTACGCGCAACATCCTCGATTTTTTCAACCAATTTCTCCCCGTTTTCAAAGCCGAGGTTTACAGCAGCATCCTCAAGCCTGCTGAGGTTTCTCTCAAGCTCAAACCTTAGAACATGGGGTAGCAGAACACCGTTTGCAAGACCGTGGTGAACACCATGATGGTTTGTCAAGTAGTACCCCATTCCGTGAACCGCCACGGTCCCGGCACTGTTTATCGCTACGCCTGCGAGCATGCTGGCGTAAAGCATGTTTTCCCTAGCCTCCGCCACTCCTTCAGCTGCTTCAACAATGTTCCCGAGTATTATTCGCGTCGCCTCCAGGGCAAATAAGTCGGAGAGAGCCGTGGACTCCCTGGAGAGATATGCTTCCACAGCGTGGGACAACGCGTCGAAACCAGTGTAGGCAGCAAGCTCTCTGGAAAGACTGTCGAGAAGATTCGCGTCAGCCAGCGCAACGCTGGGGGTAAGCGGGTTTCCAAGCAGAACCTCCTTCCTCCTTTTCCAAACGCTTGTTAAAACAGCATACTTGGTGACCTCGCTCCCAGTGCCGCAGGTTGTGGGAACAGCCACAATGGGAAGAGCCTCTTCAACCTCGTTCGGGGTAAAGCTTTCCTCAAGCCTAGCCTTGCTTTTTAAAAGGAACGCGATGCTCTTCGCAGCGTCAATCGCACTCCCGCCTCCAAGCGCTACGACAAGATTACAATCGTTCTTCCAGCCTTCTTCAGCACCCTTGTAAACGGTTTCTGTAGAGGGATTGGGTTCAACCCGGTCGAAAACCGTAGCCTTCAAGCCTGATTCTTCAAGGATTCCGACGAGGATTTTTAAGTAGCCGCTTCTCCTGGCGAAGCTTCTCCCCGTAACAACTAGACACCTGTCTCCAAGCCTAATTGCTTCCCCACCCAGTCTGCTTAAACTCCCCCTTCCGAAGAGGATCCTCGTCTGCAAGTGGAATGTGAAAGGCTTCAAGACGACCCTGTTTAACCCGGCTTTGAGTACTTATTCTTTTTCCCGCGAACCCCGTGTTGAAACCGTAGTCCCTTCAGCCGGGCTAAGACGCAATACTCATTTTAAAGCTTATTACGAGGATGTTTGATAAGCATCCGATGAAAACGTTCCGCCTACTTGTCTCTCTTGAAGAGGCGCTTCAACTAATCTACGGAAGGATAAACCAGGTTGAAAAAGTTGAAGAGGTTGAGCTGGATGATGCTGTCGGAAGGGTTTCAGCGGAGAACGTGAAGGCTCCTTTCGACGTTCCTTTTTTCGACAGGTCGGCCATGGACGGCTACTGCGTGAGGGCTGAGGATGTTTACGGTGCGAGCCAGTTTAACCCTGTTAGGCTCAGGGTTGTCGACACTATTGGTGTTGACGAGGAGCCTAGGCGGCCAGTGGGGGCTGGAGAATGCATCCAGGTTGCCACGGGGAGCATTATTCCCGAGGGCGGTGACGCTGTAGTCATGTATGAGCACACTGAGCGTGTAGACGGGGAAGTCCTCGTGTATAGGCCCGTCTACCCGGGTGAGAATATTTCTAAGAAGGGTTCAGACATTCCTCGCGGGAGGGAGATTATTAAGGCGGGCGACTATCTCAACGCTTCAAAGATAGGTGTTTTAGCAGCTCTTGGGATAGCGAGGGTGAGGGTTTACGAGAAGCCGAGGATCCTTATAATCCCGACTGGAAGCGAGCTTGCAAAAGTCGGAGGAGACAAATCAGCATTACAGATATACGACATAAACACTCACACTCTCGCCGCCGTGGTTAAGGAGAATGGGGGGATACCTGTTCTACACGAGATTGTTCCAGATGATGAAAAGGAGGTTGAGAAGGCTTTAGAGAAGGGTGTTGAGAGCAGCCTCATCGTTATAACCGGGGGAAGCTCGGTTGGCGCGAGAGACATTATTTACGACGTGCTCAGCAGAAGGGGGGAGGTGCTTTTCCACGGTGTCCAAGTTAAGCCGGGTAAGCCCACGGTGGGGGCAGTCTTCGAAAACAGGGTTGTACTGGCAATGCCGGGTCACCCTACTTCCTGCCTGAGCAACGCCTATCTCTTCCTCAGGCCTGTTTTAAGAAGGGTTGCAAGGCTGCCTGAAGCCGGATTGAGGACAGTTAGGGCCAGGCTTGCCAGAAGAGTTGTGTCAACACTTGGGAGACGGTTCTTCCTGACCGTCAGGCTGAGAAACGGTGAGGCTGAGCCTGTTTTCAAAGAGTCTTCAGCGATAACCAGCATGGCTGAGGCCGACGGGTATATCGTGATACCTGAGAACGCGGACACTGTTGAAAAAGGGGACTGGGTCGAGGTCCATCTTTTCCAGTAGGCTGAACAACCCGTTAGGTTTATAACTCTAAGGAGCAGGGAGGAATAAATGATCGGAAGGGGAAAAGCGGGAGCGTTTTCAACCATTCTTATCCTCATTATTGCTGCTGCCACGCTTCTCCCGGCTGGGGCTGACGATGAAGAGGTTAGTGTCAACTGGCTTGTTGAAGGAAATCCGGGCTTCTTTTTCGACATTGCTTTCTCAACCTGCGAGAGCGGCCCGCACATCTACGTGGCTGGTTTCGACTCGTCGACCGAGAGCGGTGTGCTACAGATGCGTGTTGAAAAGAGGCTTAAGAGCGACGGGTCTCTGGTTAAAAACTGGACCTACATGCCCTCGGAATACGGGGGACTCCTGTACGGCTGCACAATCAGCAACAATAGGCTCTACGCTGTTGGAGCATCCTACTCCGTTAACTACAGTAGCTGGGTAATACTGGTTCTAGATTCCGACCTGAACCTGCTTAGCTACGTAAACTTGACGGAAATACCTGGAGCAGCGATTTCAGCCTTCAGCGACCAGGAGTTTCTCTACGTCGCCGGCATCAGCGCAACCGGGTTGAGTGAGAAAGTATACGTGAGAAAGATTAGGCTCAGCGACCTAAGCCTGGTTAAGGAGTATTCTTCAAATCTTTCAGCCGTAAACTACGCTTACGATGTTGCTTTAAACCCTGTGAGCAACCAGCTATGGGTCGTGGGAAACGTCAACTCTGAAAAATGGAGGGTTGAAGTCTTAGACAAGGATCTTAACCTGGTTAAGGAATTGGAGAGCGATATTGGTTCCTCCGCAACCTCAATAGGCTTTGACGACGAGGGCTATTCTTACATTGTTGGAGACGGAGGGGTACTTAAGCTAAGCAGAGACGCGGGGGAGGTTAAGAGACATGTTCAGCCCGTGCTCTTCTCTAAAACCCTGTGGCTAAACGACCGTCTTTACGTGGCCGGCGGTGAGAGCGTTGGCGACTACGTTAGGCAGGTGCTTTATGTCTTCGACCGTGAGCTCAACCTGCTTAACAGAACAGTCGTAAGCACGAGTATGGATGCGGACGCGATGTTTCTCATGGGTAAAATGGCTTCAGACGGTGAAAACATATACGTAGCTGGCCTCGCATACCTCGGCTACTATGATTACGAGTGGGTCGTATACTCGATAAAAGTCAGCAGCTACAAGGCCCCATGGTATGTGGAACACTGGTATTTAACGCTGATACTCGTAGCAGTGTTGCTGGCTGTTTCAGCGCTCCTCCTTCTGCTTATGAGGAGGAGAAGGAGACTTCGGCAGACTCCCCGCGAAGAGCCTTCTACAGAAACCGGGGAGCAGCAGGCTGAAGGTATGCGTCCAGTCGGCTGACCAGAGGCTTTACAGGCCCTCTACAATTGTTTCCCTGTTCTCCTCAGCAGACCTTCTGGCTGATAGAACCAGGCTCAGGCTTCTAGCACCCTCCTCTATAGGGTTCCTCGTGGTCGTGTCTCTCTTTATAGCGGTGAGGAAGTCCAGGTTTACGGCTTCCGTAAGGTTCTTTCTTGAGGATACGGTCAACTGCTCCTCCCACGGCTTATTCGTAGGGGTGAAAACCGCGTTATTAGCGTCGGTGAAGAAAACAGTCAGGTTTCTGGATACAATGTTCAACTCGTGAAGCCACTTGTTCGGTATTGCGAAGTTCGTGGCGGATATTGCTCCGAGCCCTCCGTTTTTAAACCTTAAGATGCACACGCTAACATCCTCCGCAGTATAGCCTTCAACATCCTTGTGGAAAAGATTATCCATCCTGCAGTAAACGCTCTGAGGCTCCCCAGCCATAAACCTTGAGAGATCGTACAGGTGTATGATTTGCTCAACAACCTGGCCGCCGCTCCTAGACTTGTCTCTCCACCAGGGAGAGTGCAGAGAATTGCAGTAGTATTTCGCTAGGAACAGGCCGACGGGCCCGGCTTCCCCCTTTTCAACCATCCTCCTGAAATGCTCGACAGCAGTACCAAACCTCAGCTGAAACCCTACCTGCGTCTTTATGCCGTGCCTCCTTGCTGCTTCAACCATGCTCCTCGCCTTCCCCATGTCCAGCGCTATAGGCTTCTCGATGAAAACGTGTACACCGTTTTCAGCAGCGGTCTCAACTTCGTTTGAATGCGCGAACGGGGGCAGGCAGACGTAGACAGCGTCCAGCTTCTCCCTCTCAAGCATTCTGGCGAAGTCGGTGTAAACCGTAGCATTACCCTTCGCATACCTAGCGTTAAAATCCCTAGCCTTTTCCTCAACAATGTCGCAGAAGGAAGCCAGTTGAACCTCCTTCACGTTTGAGAGAACCTGCATGTGCGCGTTCGCTATCCCCCCGCACCCTATTAAACCGATTCTGAGGACCATGGCTCCACGGTTTTCAAGAAGGGTAATAAACTTAACTCGGAGAAGCCTATTGTCCCGGGAAGGGCTACCGGTACCAGTCTAAACTGTTCTCTATATAGGTGATCAGCTGGTTGAAAAAATCCTTGGCTTCACTGCTCATGCTCGTCTCAGCAATCAGCCTCCTAGCCTCCTCAGCATGCCTCCTGGAGGCCGTCTTGGCTTTTTCAAGCCCCCCGCTCCGCCTGACGAGATCCCTGACTTTTTCAACCTCCTCCCTGCTCAGGCCCATCCTCCCGCGGAGGCTTTTCAAAAAGCCGGCTACTCCGGGTTCACGCGACTCAAGAGCATAGATCACGTGGAGAGGCTTCTTACCGAGCCTTATGTCGCCGCAAGGGGGTCTGCCATACTCTTCCTCAGACGCGTAAGTGTCTATCACATCATCCTGAATATCGAAAGCATAACCAATGTTTACAGCAGCCTCCCTGAGGAGCTGAAGATCCTTCTCGGAGGCGCCTCCGAGAAGCCCTCCAGTAAGCATGGTAACCTTGAAGAGGGATGCTGCTCTCTTAGAGGCCATGACACGCCACTCCTCTACACCCACATCCCGGTATTCGAAGAGGAGGTCAAGCATCTGGCTCTCGTTAACCTCCCTGTAACCTTCTGAAAGCAGAAGCACGGTTCCAGCAACCTTCTCCCAGGGGAAACCCGAGCCCATTATGATTTGGACGCTAAGGGAGTAGGCAATGTTCCCCAGGAAGACGGCAACCCCCTTCCCCAGCCTTTCGTCAAACGTTTTTGAGAAAAGCCTGTGAACCGTTCCCCCGCCCCTCCTGGTTTCCTCCATGTCCACCAGGTCGTCGTGAACAAGAATGCTCTGCCTGTAAATCTCGATGCCGGCGCAGACGCTAAGTATCTTCTCATCAACAGTGTCGGCGTAGCCCTTGTACGTGAGGAGCGTGCTCCATGAGGCCAGCCTCTTACCCTTTCGAAGCGTAAACTCCTTTAAACAGCTGTAAGCATCCTTCACAAACGGGTGGTAAGCCTCAGCTTCCTTAACGGTTTTCGAGAGAATTTCTCCAGCCTTTTTCTCAATCATCTCGCCATACTCGTCGAGAACCTTCTCCCAATCCATCCCGGTGTGAGATGGACTGTATGCTCATAAACCTTAGGGTTGGGCTGTGAAACCCTAGGCTTGAAAAATCATATAAGTGCCAAGAGGGGTCTCCACACCAATATGGCTAGGCATGCTCAGCGCGAAGAGCCTGTTAAAATCGGCATACTCAGAATTCTCAGCGAGAGCAGCGAGCCGGTGGGGTCCACCACAATAACCAGGGAGCTTGTTAAAAGAGGCGTCTTCATAAACGAGAGAACGGTGAGAAACTATTTAAAGACTCTTGAAGACAAGGGCTTGATCCATAGCCACGGTAAGAACGGGCGTTCAATAACTAGGGCCGGGCTCCAAGAGTTGATTGAAACCCTAACTTATCAACGCTTAGACTTCGTGCTTACACGCTATCTCTCACTCGCATACTCAGTGAACTTCACACCTAAGTCTAACAGGGGCAGGGTTGTTGCAAACGTGACCCTCATAGACAAGGATTCTCTAGATAAGGCTCTCGAGGTTCTGCGGAGCCTCAACGACGCGGAGCTGCTTCTCGCCCCATACTTGAAAACCATAGATGAGGACGAGACCTATGGGAGCGTTTCCGTAGACAAGGGTAGGACTGCCCTTCTAACAGTATGCAACCTTACTGTCGACGGTATTCTCATAAGGTCGGGAATACCCTTGATACTGAAATACGGCGGGATACTGCAGTTCGTCGGCAAGAAGCCCATGAGATTCGTGGAGCTGATGTCCTACGAGGGAACAACCGTGCCTCCTCTCGAAGTCTTCACCTACAGGAATATGACTTCAATAACGGGCTTTTTGAAAACCGGAACCGGTTTAATACCTGCAAACTACAGGGAGATACCGAAGGAGGCTCGGGACAGGGTTGAGTCAATACTTTCAGACCTGTCCTCAATAGGCTGGAACATTCTTTCAGTAATCGGCCTTCCGGAGGAGCCTGTCCTCGGAATACCGGTTGGAGCCGGCAGGTGCGGCATCTCAATAATAAGCGGAGTAACCCCCACGGCAGCCTTAAGGGAAACAGGCTTGAACGTTGAGGTTTTCGCACCCCACTGCTTGGCTAGGATTGAAGACATGAAGCTGATTGAATAAGTTGCTTCCTAACCCAAGGATCCTTGAAAAAGAACATTAGGAAAAAATGAGGGAGACCGGGTCCAACTATTTTTCAAGAGGTGTGTGCCATCTCAAGTGTCCTACCACCAGGGCTTAACCTCAGGAGGCTCAACGCGCACCAGGGGCTTAAGGAAGAACAACGCCTGCTCAACACCAGAGTCCCGGCTGAAACACGGATCCTCGTGCTCAACGCTCAACACGTAGTTGTAACCCGTTTCAAGCAGGGCAGTTATCACGTTCCGCCACGGAACCTGTCCCCACCCCACTGTCCTGAACCTTACTGGCCTCGCAACCCTGTTCCACGGCCCATAAGCTAGAACACCGGTTTTATCAGCCGTGTAGTGGACAACCTCAACATCCTTCGCGTGAACGTGAAATATTCTGTCGTGAAGCTCATATATGAACGCTACAGGACTCATATGCTGCCAGATGAAGTGGGAAGGATCATAGTTGAAGCCGAGCGCCTTATGCCCCCCAGCAGCCTCAACCAGAGCCTTAGCCGTTTCAAGATTATAGTTTAGCTCCATCGGGTGTGTCTCGAAAGCAATCTTAATCCCGTGGTCGCTCGCGTAGTCAAGAATGGGAAGCCACCTTTCCCTGAATATTTTGAAGTAGTTATTCCAAATCTCCTCGTTCGTCGGGGGAAAATTATACCATTTTCCCCACTCGGGCACGCCGGTGAACCCGCACACTACAGGGACGTTGAGCGTTTGCGCGGCGTCTATGGTTTTCTTCATCCTGCTGACGCCGTATTCTATTTTCTCCTTAGGGGATCCTTTGAACCAGATGTCCGTCGACTCGTCCAGTGGTCCTAGTATTAGCTGGCTTTCAAGATGGTTGCTTAACGCGGATATTTGCATCCCGTACTTGGTTACGATGCTTCTTATCTCACTCGCCCCGCCTGTGGTGACTTGATCGATGTTGATGTGGCTTGAACCCTTCCAGCATGCTAGTTCAACAGCCTCGTAGCCCAGGGAGGAGACGTATTCCAGCGTCTTGTCTAGCGGCCGATCGTTGTACAGAACCGTGAAAATACCTACCTTCATGTCTCCGACACCAAGTTTTAAATAAGTGTCTCGTGAATATAAATATATCACCCAGTTGAGAAACGGGGTCGATAAGCCGTTGGTCGAAGCATTGATAATGCTCATGGGAGAGGCTAACCCGAGTGAGCTCGCCTTCCTCCCGGGAGGCCTCTCCCAAGTGTTCAGCACGGTGCGTTTCAAGATATGTGGAGAGGTTTTCACGCCGCCGACCTACGCATACGACAGGGCTAGGAGACAGTATAATTCCACACTCCTGCTCGAGTACCTCGCCCTATCCAAGCCCAGGGGCTACGCGAAGTACCTGGGGGTTACGGGCGTCGACCTTTACGCCGGAGAGTTGAACTTCGTCTTCGGAGAGGCGATTCTAAACGGGGAGGATGCAGTCGTCTCGCTGCACAGGCTTAGGCCAGAGTTCTACGGGGAGCCTCCTAACAGGAGGCTTTTCGAGGCGAGGGTTCTCAAGGAGGCTGTTCACGAGCTGGGCCACACCTTCGGCCTAACACACTGCGGGAACCCTGAGTGCGTGATGAGCTTCAGCAACTCCATAATAGACACTGACGTTAAGAGGGCTCAGCCGTGCCTAAAATGCCAGGCTAAACTCTTCAAGATTTCGAGAAACATTTAACACGCAAAGAGTAATGAACACATGGAGGGGAAGGGTTTTCACTTATATTTGTGGAGACGCTGGTCGGGAGACGGGTACAACCTGTTCAAAGCAACTCGGCGAGAACACGCGTCTGAGATCCTGTACCTGTTAAACCTAGAGCCTCTTGCTGTAGATGAGCTTTCAAGCAGGCCGGGTTATAAGCGTTGAGACCGTCAGCAGGTTGCAAGATCTCTAGGATTAACACTGTTGCCGAGAAAAACGAGAAACGGCATGTCTTATTCCCCGTCTTTACTAAGCGGGGTATTCACATGGTGTCTGAGAAAACAAGCGTGCGCTTCGAATGGGCCAACCGGATCATGGCTGAGAGGGGATTCTTCTTCGACCCGCCTATAGAAAGGGAGGGGAGGGAAGGTACATCGCCAGGATGGAGGACGCATCCCACTAGCTTTCTCGAAAGAGGCTTCACCATGCTTGTTGTTGCCGGGCACTCCGGCTAAGAGCTTCATCATACTTTCCCCTGTATGCTTGAACGAGAAAATAAGCCGATAGCGCTATCCAGGGCATTGGCCAAGCCATGAAAAGCGCTATGAGAATCGCTTGGGTAACAATGTCCCGCGGAGGCCCAGCGCTTAAAAACACGAATGAGGAAAATAGCCCCCAAGAGAGCAAGAGCGTTAGGAGGGCTGAGAAAAGCATGATCCTCCGCCTAACCCTGAACTGCACGATTAAAACCCCTAGGAAGTAATGGATCGAGATGAACAGCAGGCTGCTGAGGAGCAGTATGCTGCTTAAAGTAGGACGCCCCAGGCAGAGTCCTAGTGAAACAAGGGGAAACACTATGCTAACCCCTACGTACCAGGATGACAACATATACCCTCCATAAGGAAACCAGTAGCCTTTGTAAAGATTGCTAGACCTTCTTATAATCCGTTTCTCAAACTCGGTGTAGCGGATGGTAGAACTTTTCTCAGGCTCCTCGTTCCCCCACACGCCGAGAAGAAAATACTGTGCGGCTTAAAAATTTTTCCCAATTAGCACGCACTACAGGCATTCTAAAGGCTCTTTTCTCTTCACGTCCAAGTTGTCGAAATGTTTATCGTAGCTCGCTATTGCCTCGGCCCCTAGTTTTTTAGCCAGGTAGTATTGGATAGTATCATCGAAATCAAGGTTTATTTTATTCATAAGCATGGAAGCAGCCATCTCGTCCTCAATGCTCGTCTCATACACGTTTAGCCCCAGCGAGCCTTGAACGTTTCTCAGGAAAGCAAGGATCAGCTCGGAGTTGTTGAGGATGGCTTCGACTGCGTGAATCGTGAACTTAGAAACAACCGCTTCAAGCTCTCCGTCGGAGATTTTCTGCAGGAATTTTTCGCATTCCTCGGCCTTCTCCTGCTCGAGGAACAGTTCGAGAAAAATGTTAGTGTCCACCAGAAGCATTTAGTCCATGTTCCTCCAAGCCTTATGCTGAAGTTCTACTGATGTGGATTCTGATCGTATGCAGCCCCTCAAAACTTTCCAGTCAACGTTGCTGGAAGAGATGAAACGCTTAATCGCATCCTCGAGGGCCGCTTTTACCGCACCCTTTTTGTAACCGTAGGTTTCCATAGCCTTTTTCCTGAATTTTTTGGCTAAGGCCTCTGGTATCTCAGCTTTAATAACTTCGGACATAAGTACATATGGTAAATAAGTGTCTTATAAACTTTTTATGCCGATAGTAAAAACCTTCGAAATCCATAAAGCATGTTATATCCCTATGTTAAAATGGAGTGCACGCAGATAATCTTTAGGCCGTAGTCTCAGCTCACGGTCGCTGGAGAGCCGTGCGCTAGCCAAGCCGGTTTGCGTGATAAAAGAGTTTTAAACTCCAAGGTTTAAAAAGGTTGATGATGAAGGTGCTGATTACTGGTGGAGCAGGGTTTATAGGTCACAACCTCGCCATCCGTCTAAAGAATAACGGTTTTGAAGTCAGTGTTCTGGACTCTCTTGAAAGGTCAACCGGGTTCGCCGTTGAAAGACTTAAGGAAGAAAGCATCCCGGTACTCAGGGCGGGAGTAAAAAGCACAGATGTCGTTAAGAATGCTTTGAAGGGTGTTGACGCTGTTGTTCACGCCGCGGCCTACACGGATGTTGCGGAGTCGATGGAGAACCCTGTGCTCTACCTGGATAACAATGCTTTGGGCACAGCGCTGGTCGCAGAGGCTTCTTTAAAAACAAGGGTTGGGCTCTTCATATACTTGAGCTCGGCAGCAGTCTACGGGGATCCTGTAAGACTACCCGTAGATGAGAATCACCCTACTCGACCATTATCACCCTATGGGTTGAGCAAGCTTATGGGCGAGGACGTTGTAAAACTCTTCTCAAGGCTTGGACTAAGGTACGTGGTGCTGAGGCTCTTCAACGTTTATGGGCCTGGGCAGAACACTGCCTACGCAGGCGTTATAACGAGGTTTCTCGAAAGGGTTGGCAACGGTCTTCCACCAGTGGTCTACGGGGACGGTGAGCAGACCCGAGACTTCATCCATGTCGACGACGTTTCTAAAGCTGTGGAGCTCGCCCTTAGGCTCAAGTGCTTCAACGACGTTTTCAACATAGGCTCCGGAAGCCCGGTGAGGATAAGGGACCTGGCCGGGCTCGTCATGAGGCTCAACCGGGTTGAGGGCGAGCCTGTTTATGCTGCAAGTAGGCTTGGAGACATAAAGCATAGTTACGCAGATATTTCCAAGGCTAGGAGCATCCTGGGGTTTGAGCCGGGAATAGGTTTAGAAGAGGGCTTGAGGAGACTGGTGCAGCAGAAGGGTCGAGGCCTCTCTTCCAAGGCTTAAAGTTTTAAAAACCGAGTGTCTTTTACAACCCATGGGCTCGGCGGCTCGCATCCTTATTCGCCTGATGCTGCTAGCCTTTCTAACCATTGCTGTAGTAAGGGCTTCCCCCGAGAAGACTCTTCAAGCAGGCTTGCAGATAGTCGGCGGGGAGGCGGACTACGTGGTTTTCAACGACCTGGTTGTTCTCGACGACGCCGTCTACATCGGAGGCTGCTCAGGAAGCTTTGAAAACCATGTCTGGACGATTTGGAAGATTAGTTTAGACGGCAGGCTGGTTTCATCCACGAGAGGGGAAAAGGGCTATGTTGCAAGCATTGCTTCTGACGGCTTAAGAATATATGTTGCGGGCCTTCTGGAGCACGACGCGTTTCCAAAGACGACAGGCTTCTTGGCAGCGTTTAGCAAAGACCTTGAAAAAACATGGGTGAAAGAATGGGTGGGCTCATCCTTGTTCAGCCATTTTGAAAGCGTCGCCGCTCAGGACGGTGTGATCTATGCTGCCGGGGAGGCTCAATACTTTGGCGAGCGGGCTACTGACGTTGTCCTCCATAAATACGATGCTGATGGTTCACTCCTCTGGGAGAAAACGTTCACCGGAGTCGGACACCAGGAGGCAGCGTCGATAGCTCTGCAAAACGGGAAAATATACATCGCGGGCACGACTGCCCCCTACGGTTCAAGCGAGAGCGTGGACGGGCTGCTACTGGTGGCTGACGAGAACGGGAGCGAGGTTGACCGTGTCAGCTGGGGCGGTGGGAAAAGAGACTTCTTCTCAAGCGTCAGAGTATGGGATGGAGTGTACGTCTGCGGCTACACTGACTCCTACGGAGAGGGGGGCCTGGACGGGCTGCTGCTTAAAATAGACTCCTCCGGGAGGGTTGTGTGGTGGAGGACTTTCGGAGGGCCTGGGGACGATTCTTTCCTAAGCCTCTGCATAGATAACGAGAGGATCCACGTCGTTGGCCACGCGACTAGAGCCACGCGGATGCTGCCATTATACTTGCAATACGGGGTTAACGGGATGCTTATCGGCAACTGGACGCTTTCAATAGACTTCCTATCATCCTGGACGGGGGTTTACCCTGCTGACGGCGTTATCCACATTGTTGGGAACAACTTTGGGAGCTTGTTTCGCAACAGGGGCATATACACCCGTTATGTTACGAGCTACGGGTTGACGGTGAACTTTCCGGACGAGGGTTTCTGGGCTGCTTTAGACGGTGAAAACAAGACTGGGAGAAGCGTGAGCTTCGAGGCCACAGGCGTGGAGCACAGGCTTAAAGCAGCTCCTTGCAAGACCACTGGGGAAACTAGGCTGGCTTTCAGCGCGTGGAGCGACGGTGCTGCCGACAATCCCCGCGTTATAAGGTTGACTAGGGACACTGTTCTAGACGCTGTCTACAGGGTTGAGCATCACGTAGCCGTGTCGAGCGAGCTTGGAGAAGCCTCTGGGGAAGGATGGTATGTCGAGGGCTCGACTGCAACAGTATCAGTAACGCCGAGCATAATTCCCAAGGATTTTTTCACGAACCATGTTTTCGACGGATGGGTTGAGAACGGGAGGAAGGCGTCGTCTTCAGCTGTTTACTCATTCACCGTGTCGAAACCTGTTTGCCTTAAGGCAAGTTGGAGAACGGAGCTGAATCCTGTTATGTTAGCCTTAGTGGGACTCGTAGTGATTCTTCTCGCCCTCTCGGTTCTTCTAGTGTTTTTGACAAGGAAGAGGAGAAGACTACTCGTTCCTCCTCCGCCTCCACCACTGTGACACGTATAAGGATAGCGTTTCGGTGTTACAGCTAGAAAAGAGATTGTGTAAATCTACTCTTCGCTTAGAAGCGGTTTTCGCGTTGAAGCTCTGTTAACCGAGTTTTCGCCAACCATGGGTTTTAAGGGTAATGCTGCCTGTTTTTAAAGCGGAAAAACACTTATACTTCCAGCTTTTAGGGGAAACAGTCTAAAGGGGGCATTATGATGAGGAGCACGGATAGGGCATTCTATGTTTCTCTAGACGCGTTAAAAAACCGGGAATCCGTGGAGCGCGCGGTCTCGGAATGGGTTGAAACCGGTGTGAACAAGATCTACCTGCTGGCTAAGCGTTCAGACGGTGTTACGTATAGAAGCAGGATTGCGAGGTCAAGGGTTGAAGGCGGGTTTGACGCTTTCGCAGAAACAGTGTGGCGTGCGAAGGATGCTGGGATAGAGGTTCACGCATGGTTCTGCTGCTATATTGAGAGCGTCAGGGAACCCAGCGAATACCTGAGGGCGCATCTTGAGGCTCTGCTTGTAAACAGGCTCGGGAAAACGAATCTGGAGGAGCCTACGTGGAGCACTGTTGACACCCGTTACAGCACTTACTGGGTTTGCCCAAGCCACACTGGGTACCGCCAGTACTTAATGTCCCTCATGAGGGAAGTGGTTGAAAACTATCAGGTTGACGGGATTCATCTCGACTATATAAGGTATCCTGAAGCAGTTGAGGGAAGATACTATTGTTACTGCCGTAGATGCATGGAGAAGTTTAAAGAGGAATACGGGTATGAGCTTCCAGCCAACGATGTTATTAAAAACAGGTATTTTGTTTCAATACTCTGTGAAAACGTCACGGATTCCGTGAGGGAGTTTTCAAGCCTGGTGCACCGGATGGGCAGGAAAACGTCGGCGTATGTTTTCACCGACTACGTGACGGCTATTGAATCCTGCTACCAAGATTGGCCCTACTTCTCTAGGTTTCTCGACTTCCTCTGCCCAACTACTTACGAGGTTTCTCCGGATCACGTTAGGACATTGGTTCACAGGGCTAGGAGCGTCATGCATGAGGGGTGTGCGCTGACACCGGTTGTGCTATCGTCACCAGAGATCCTCCGGTCTAGGGAGGGTGGCAGGAGATGGAGCAGTGACAGGACTCCTGAATACGTGTTATCGGCAGCTAGAGCATGCTTGGAGAGCGGGGCTGACGGGGTTGTTTTCTTTCTCTATGATTCTACGCCGCCTGAAGTCTTAAAATCCCTGAGGACTCAGGCTTTTTAGTATTTTTAAGGAAAAAGGGAGTAAACTTCTATTCTATGCCCCATTTCGCAGTGACTTTCATAAGCAGGAAGATTACGAGGGCTACGATTAGGAAAGTTATCAACGTTCCTATGAAATGACCTATTCTGAAAGGCCCAGCCGTAACCTGCTCCCATGCAACGTCAGGCGTGGCGAACTCGATTATAGGCATTATCAGGTCGTTGACTAGCGCCTGCACCAGTGCTCCAAGGTATAGGCCCAGTATGAAGGCGACAGCCATCCCGAGAACCTTGTATTTCGAGATGAATGCTTTAAACTCCTGCAATAGTCCTTTCGGCGCTGGCGGCGCGGGCGGAGCCGGCTTAGGCTCCAAAAGCTGCCTAATCCTTCTCAACTCCTCCACTATTTCATCCTCTTTAGACGACATGCTTAACATGTGAATGAGGCTCCACCCCTGTATAAAGCTTTCCGGATGACTGCTGAAAAGGTTGTTGAAACGCTTAAAAACAGGTTTGGAACCATGGTGGCGGGTTGAAGATTGACCTGCATGTTCACACAGTCTACTCAGACGGGAGTGGGACGGTTAAGCAGGTTCTTCAGACTGCTAAAGCCAAGGGTTTAGACGGCTTAGCCATTACTGACCACGCTACTCTCGAGGGATATTTCAAAGCTAAACAATACTGTAGCGGGATGCTTGTTCTACCCGGGTATGAGCTCAGCACGGACGCTGGCCACGTTTTAGTCATAGGGCTGGAACACCTGCCTCCGCGGAAAAGCGTTTTAAACTATGAGGAGCTTGTCGAGTGGGCCAGGGGAGAGGGCGGGCTAACGGTTCTGGCCCATCCTGCTTTAAACACGGGTAAACTAGGAAGATGGGTTGGCTGTAAAACGGATGCCGTCGAGGTTCTAAACGCTTCATACCCGTTAAGCATCCTCGTGAAAAAGGGTTTGAAAATCTCCAGCATGCTGAGTGTCCCAGGCGTCGGCGGGAGCGATGCTCATTTCCCTGGAAGCGTTGGAGACGCTTACACGGTTGTCTGGGCAGGCGACCCTGGCTTCGAGGATTTTTCAAGAGCCTTTAGGAACGGCAGGGTTTCTTACAACGGCCGGCTGTCACCCTTATCCTCGAGGCTGAGAATCGGGTTTAGATACTTGGCGTGGAAAACCCTTTCCCCAGAGGATTTCTGAAAACCCGTTAAACTTCCCCGTCTCAAGATAGGCTTAATACTGGCCACGCTTTTCCCAGCCTGGGCTTAGCGATGAGAGGCTTCACACTGGTTGACGGACGAATATACGTTTCGTTTAAACCTGTTTTAAGAGTCGAGGCGGCTGTGATCCTTGAGAACAGGGTCGCATACGTGGGTAGTGAAGCCGGGGCCCTCAGCATGTCTAGGATACTCGGCCTCGACACTGTGAGCCTTAGGGGTAGGACTGTGCTCCCAGGGTTCATAGATGCTCACGTGCATCTCGACTCGCTAGGCGCTTTTTTAAACACTCTCAACCTGAGGGGGGTTAGAAGCATAGGGGAGCTCAAGACAAGGCTGGGAAACTATGCTGCGAAATGCTTGTCACGCTGGATCCTGGGCCGCGGCTGGGACCAGGAGATGCTGGAGGAGAAGCGTTACCCAACCAGGTGGGATCTTGACGAGGTTGTGAGCGAGAGGCCCGTGGTTCTCAGCAGGGTTTGCGGCCATGCTGCAGTCGTTAACACTAGGGTGCTCGAGCTGACAGGGCTGATACGGGGGAGCTTGCCCGGTGTTTTGAAGAATGAGGCTGGAGCGCCAACGGGGGTCCTAGTGGGAAAGGCTTTGGAGACTGTTAGGAGCAGGATTGAGGAGCAGACGACTTTCCAGGAGCGTAAAAAACTCCTGACGGATGCGCTTGCATACTCTGCCTCCCAGGGCGTGACAACGGTGGGCTTCGTATCCTGCGGCTCAGCTAGCCTCAAGGCTCTTCAGGAGCTTGAGGCTGGGCTTAAACGCCTCCCGGTTAGAGTAAGGGTGTACTTAAACCCCGGTGAGGTGGGGGAAATGGGGCTTCAAGCTTTGAAACACGGCTCACCATTCCTACGGGTTAACGGTGTTAAGCTTTTCGCCGACGGTTCCCTCGGGGCTATGAGCGCGCTGCTTTCAAAACCATACTCGGATTCGCCCGGGAACTCGGGCTGTGCAAGCATGGGTGAGGCCTCGCTGCGGGCAGTGGTTAAAGAGGCGTGTGAAAAAGGCCTGCAGGCCGCTGTCCACGCGATAGGCGACAAGGCTGTTGAGAACACTCTTAAAGCCTTTGAAACAGTGGCCGAGTGCTCCAGGAGGCTAAGGCACAGGGTTGAACACGCTTCAGTCTTGAGGAGCGACCTTGTGGAGATTATGAGGAGGCTGGGCGTAGCGGTGGTTGTCCAGCCGCACTTTATCATGACCGACTGGTGGGTGGTTAACAGGGTCGGGGTTGAGAGAGCAGGACTCGTCTACCCTTTCAAGACCCTGGCTGAGAACGTTAAGCTCAGCCTGAGCACAGACGCGCCTGTGGAACCCTTGAACCCTTGGGAGACGGTTTACGCTGCGACGACAAGGGGCGGGCGCGACGATTTGCCTCTCTACCAGCATACTGCTGGCGAGTGTTTAACGCTTGAGGAGGCTCTCCACCTATACACGGAGGGCTCCGCCTACGCGCTGCTCGAGGAGGGTGAGCTCGGCTCTTTGAAAGAAGGCAGGCTGGCAGACCTCGTGGTCGTCGACAAGGATCCTTTCAACGTTTCCCTGGAGGAGGTTAAAGAAACAAGGGTTCTCGCAACGTTCGTCGACGGTTGCTGCGTGTTTACCGCCGGGGGCTCCGGGTTAGAAGGCCTAGGGGAAGAGTGTTAGAAAAGGCTTTCAGCAGCCTCCTTTTTAAAAAACTATCGGGCAGCCCGGTTCGAGTTGAAAAATTTTAAGAAACTGTAGAAAACCGTGGAGAACAATGCTAAACTAAAGGAAGGTTAAAAAACGCCTAAACCTGTTTTAAGCTGGAGACGCGATGAAGCTGGTCCAGGTGAAAATCTACAAGGGGGAGAGATACTATATTGCTGAATGCGTCGATATCCCGTTATTCACCTACGGCAGGACTCTAGACGAGGTTGTTGAAAAGATGAGGGAGGCAGTCGCCCCCCGTTTGAAGAACGATGGGTTGAAGGAGTGGGAGATTCCTCCGGACTTCTCGATCCTGCTGAACATTGAGCTCCCGTCTCCAGCTGAAAAAGGAAGCGTGGAGCAAACCAGGTTCAGCTAGGCTTTTTAACGAGCCGGCTGCTTAAAATCTTTCAGGAGGACTGTTCAGGCTTTGAAAGCCTGCTGCATGCTCAGCCCTGGCTGGAGAGCCTCATCCTTACTTCCTCAAGGTCCTTAATAGTGTCTATAGACTTCCAGTATGTTTCAGCCTCAAAATATCTCCGTAGCAATCCTTCTCCAGCCAGCCTTGGGAAAACCAGTTTCTCAACATCACCCTCCTCATACTCTAGAAACCTGTGTTTAAGCCCCGCGTCAATCAGGTAGATTCCGGCGTTAATATAGTGTGGCAACACTGGTTTCTCCTCGAAACCCGTTATCTTCTCTCCAGAAACCTGGACGACGCCGTAGGGCGACCTTAGACTTGTCAGAGCCATGCTCACTGTTCCAGGCTTCCACTCCGAGATCATTCTAGACAGGTCTATGTCGGTGACGATGTCGCCGTTCATCACAAGGTACAGGTCTGACTCAACACTGCTCAAGAGACTGTTGATAGCGTATAGCGTGCCCCTAGGCTTGTCCTCAACAATATAGTGGATTCTAACGCTCCTCCAGTTTTTCCCATATCTTTTAACCAGCTTCTCATGCTGGTAGCCCGCCAGCAGGTAGACGTTTGAGACGCCGGCTTGCTTCATCTGCATTATCAGCCTGTCCAGAATCGTAAGGTTTCTACCTATCTCCAGCAGCGGCTTCGGAACATTGTCCGTCAGGGGCCTAAGCCTTTTCCCAAGGCCTCCGCAGAGCACTCCGCCCACGATCATCCTGAGGATTTGGGCTGAGCATGGTGGTTAAAAACTTCTCTCCCCGATTCTTGAAACCAGTGTTAGCCTTGAGGCGGGGTAGGCTTACGTTCCAGGTGCTTAAAACCATATGTTTATAAGGATTCTGGATTTTAAAAACACATGGGTGGAGGCGAGGAAAACAGGCTTAAAGACAAGGATCCTCTGCGACCATCTTGCTCGGAAGCAGGCTTACCCGGAGGATTCTCCTCCTGATCCCCCTTGACGAGCACAGGGCCTGCTTTTAAACCTGGCTCCGCTCTCCCTCCTGAGGCTCTGGAGAAGCTCAGGAGGCTGCTTGGCGAGAGGTTCTCAACCGGGGATGCTGACCTTCTCTCCTACAGTCACGACTACTGGCCAATATCTCTACAATGGGTGCTTAAAGGGAGCTTCCCCTGGGTGCCCAGCGCTGTCGCTTGGCCGGAGAACACATTTGAAGTCCAGGAGGTCGTTAAGACTGCTTACGAGAACAGTATTCCGGTTTACGCCTTCGGCGGGGGCTCAGGGGTTCTGGGCGGGACTGTTCCCGAGAAGGGAGGAATAGTTGTAGACTTGAAGAGGATGCGCTCCATCCGGCTCAACGAGGAGGACATGGTTGCCGAGGCTGAGGCAGGGGTTAACGGTTACTACTTGGAGAAGTATTTGAACAGCAAGGGTTACACGCTCGGCCATATTCCTCAATCCATCTATGTTTCAACCCTAGGCGGGTGGATTGCTACTAAAGCGACTGGACAGTTCTCAACCAAGTACGGCGGCATAGAGGACATGGTTCTGGGGCTTGAGGCAGTCCTGCCTTGGGGCAGCGCAGTAACACTGCTGCCGCATCCTAGAACGTCAACCGGTCCGGATTTGAGAAGGCTCTTCATAGGCAGCGAGGGCGTTCTAGGTATAGTTACCAGGGCCTGGCTTAAAACATGCATACTCCCGGAGGAAAGGGTTCTCCTCTCCTATGTTTCAGAAACCTTTGAAGAGGCTCTTGAATCCGTCAGGAGAATACTCAAGAGGGGTGCTAAGCCGGCTGTAGTGAGGGTTTACGACGAGACTGAGACTAAAAGACACTTCTACATGTTTGAAGAAGCATACGGCAGGATCATGACTGTGATCGTGGTGGAGGGGGACTCTGGAATCGCCGGGGCTGAGCGCAGGATCGTGGAGGAGGAGTTCAGGGGGAGGATGCTTGGAGAGGAGCCTGTGAAACACTGGCTTGAAACAAGGTTCATGGTTAAAGAGGCTTCTGAGTTTGCTCCCCTCGGAGTTGTTTTCGACACTATAGAGGTTTCAGTAGGCTGGAGCAGGGCGATGAGCCTCTACCGGAGCCTTGTTGAAGCGATGCGGACTGTTAAGGGGACGCTCTCCGCATCAGCGCATGCTTCACACTTCTACCCTCAGGGCGTCTGCTTCTACTTCACTTTCGCCGGAGTGCCTAGGGGCAACCCGGAGAAGTATTACAACGACGTGTGGGAAGCCGCGATGAAGACTACTCTCGAAAACGGCGGGTCGATAAGCCACCACCACGGCGTCGGCAGGCAGAGAAGAAGCTGGCTTAAGAATGAGCTCGGACCTGCCCTCGACCTTCTCAAAAGGGTTAAGACTGCTCTAGACGATAAGGGTGTGATGAACCCGGGGAACATGGGGTTGTAAAATGCCTGGGAAATGGGACTGGCTTAAGGATGAGCTGCGCGCATCCGGAATGGCTGGAGCCGCCCCCCTCGTCATCAGGTTTATCAGCGGGAGGCTGCGGGGGCCTGACGACCTCGTGAAGTGTGCTCTATGCCCAAACATGTGTCGCCACGCCTGTCCAGTGGGCATAGTTGACGGAAGGGAGACGACCTCCCCGGCTGGAAAGGCTAGGGTGGCTCTCCTCCTGAGGCAGGGGAGGCTGCAGCCGACGCTGGAGAACGTTTCGCCGCTCTACGCCTGCCTCTCGTGCAACGCGTGCAGCGTCTGGTGCCCTTTCGGTTTTTCAGTCGCAGACCTTCTTAGACCCGTTAAGGAGAAGGCTGCCGGCGGCGGAAGCATCTTCAAAGAGTTTAGAGAGGTTTTTGAAAACCTTGAGGAACACGGGTATGTCTACGGGGAGCCTAAGCGTGAGGATTCAGGCTTGCGCGGCGACCTGCTCTACCTAAGGGGCTGCACGATGAGGGAGAAGCAGCCCGGCATAGCGGAGAAGGCTGAGCGCGTCCTAGGGGAGCTTGGCTACAGGCCTTTCACGATCGACGAAGCGTGCTGCGGCATACCTGCCTACAACCTTGGGAACACTAGGCTCTTCAAGAGGATTGCGGAGAAGCAGGCTGGGAAGATAAACTCCAGCGGTGCTGGAACAATCGTAGCCTCATGCCCGTCCTGCGTATACGCTTACCGCGTCCTCTACCCTAAGCACGGGGTTAAGATTAATGCTGAAGTCAATCATGTCGCAGAGTTCCTAGAGGGCAGGCTGAAGCGTTTTAGAGGCGAAGGCAGGGTTGTTATCCACAACCCTTGTAAACTAGCCTTAGCCCTCGGGAAGCCTCAGGCGCTTCGCAACACGCTCTCCAGCGTCGAGGGGCTCACCGTCAGGGAGCCGAGGAGAAGCGGAGGCGAAACCTTCTGCTGCGGGTACGGCGGGAGCGCTGTCCCCCGTCTAAACCCTCAGCTGGCCCGCAGAATAGCCTTGGAGAGGGGGGTGGAGCTTACGGAGGAGGCTGAAACCATTGTCACCGCGTGCCCAACGTGCAAGCTGGCTTTCGAGTCAAACGGTTTCAAGGTTCTCGACGTAATGGAGCTTCTCCACTCTTTCCTCCGTGGTTAGCAATGTTCACGCTAGACTATAGGGTAGCAAGCGTTTTGAAAAAGTATCCTTACAATATTTCCTTCAGAGTAAGGGACAACATTGTTTTCCTCCAGGGCGAGGTGGACAGCCACATGGAGTGGGTTGAAATAGGGCTTTCAATAGGCAGGGTAAGAGGGGTGGAGGGGGTTGTGAACAAGATAAGGTGGAGAGGCGCCCCCGGGAACGAGGCAAGGGAGGAGTGGAGAAGAAGGGTTTTCGAAGAAAAGAGGAACACTGTGGTGGGAGAGTATGACGTGGTCATAATAGGCGGGGGAGTCGTCGGAGCAGCCCTAGCCAGAGAACTCTCGAAATACGAGCTTAAAGCAGCTCTCCTGGAGAAGTCTACGGATATTGCTGCCGGAACCACTAAGGCGAACAACGGCATGATTCACGCGGGCGTGGAGCCCTCCAGGGGTACTTTGAAAAGAATGCTTAACGTGAGGGGGAACGCTATGTACGGTAAGCTGGCTGAGGAACTGGGTTTCAGGTTTAACCGGGTGGGCAGCCTCTGGCTGATCACTCCAAGGACGCTGGCGTCCTACAGGAAGTATCTGCCGGGCCCGCTTTACAACCTGGTGTTGAAGCACGTTCTCCCCTGGGTGGTTAAGATTAAAGGCTTGGTGAACGGGGTTAGGAATATTAGAATCATAAGGGGCCGAAGGATTTTCGAGCTCGAGCCGTTCGCAACCAGGGATGCTGTGGCCGCAGTCTACATTCCTTCCACCGGGGTAGTCGACCCGTATGAGGTGGCTGTTGCCCTCGCGGAAAACGCTGAGGCCAACGGTGTCGAGATCCATCTCGAGACTGAGGCCGTCGGCTTCATCAAGGATGGTGGTGCTGTCAAGGGCGTCGTAACCAATAAGGGGGTTTTCCTTTGCAGATACGTCGTAAACTCCGCAGGGCTTTACGCGGACGAGGTTGCTGCGCTAGCCGGCTCAGAGGAGTACACCATCCACCCGAGGAAAGGAGTACTCCTGGTTTTCCACAGGGACACCGGGGTTTTCACCCGCCACTGCCTGGCTGAGATCATCCTTCCACAGGACCCATACACAAAGGGCGGGGGGATAAACCCTACTGTCCACGGGAACGTGCTCTGGGGGCCGACGGCGGTCGAGGTCCCGGATAAGGATGACACGTCCGTTACAAGGGAGGAGATAGAGCATGTCTTGAGCAAGTACTCGGGCATAGTTCCAGGGTTTCCGAGGGACAGGCTTATAAGGTATTTCGCAGGCGTAAGGGCGGCGACATTCACAGAGGACTTCGTCATAAGGCCTGCCAAATGGGTTAGGAACCTTCTACACGTAGCCGGAATCCAGTCGCCCGGGCTCGCCGCCTCACCAGCCATAGCTGAATACGCTGTCGAGAAGCTGAGGGAAATGGGGCTGGGGCTCAAGCCGAAGACGGGTTTCAACCCCAGGAGGAGGCCAATGCCCACGGCAGCCGGCATGAGCCTTGAGGAGCTTGAGGGGAAGATAAGGATGGACCCCGCGTGGGGCAGGATCGTATGCACCTGCGAATTCGTCTCAGAGGCTGAGATCGTTGAGGCTGTTCGAAGAGGCGCTAGGACCCTCGACGCTGTGAAGAGGCGTACTAGGGCAGGGATGGGAGAGTGTCAAGGGGGCTTCTGCACGCTTGAAATAGCCCTCATCCTGTCCAGGGAGACGGGTGTGCCTTTGAACATGCTTCTCAAGGAGGAGGGCAGGCTGTTCAACGGCCACGTCAGGAGTGAGCAGCCGTGAGGGGCGTCACGGTGATAGGCGGGGGGCCTTCAGGCCTGGCTGCAGCCGTAGGGCTCGCGGAGAAGGGTTACGACGTAGCGGTCGTCGAAGTAATGGGGGAGCTCGGCGGGATGTTGACGCAGTGCATTCACGACGGCTTCGGAACAAAGGTTTTCGGAGAAGCCCTCTCGGGACCAGAGTTTTCAGAAAGGCTTGTGAAAAAGGCCCGGTCGCTCGGGCTCAAGGTGTTTCTGAATACCTATGTGAAGGAGGTTAGGGCCGGGGAAGGGTTTAAAGAGGTTGTCGCAGTCAGCCCGGGGGGCGTTCAGAGGCTTCAGACCAGGGCGATAGTCTACGCGATAGGCTGCAGAGAGAGGAACGGCTTCGAAATAAGGCTTGGCGGAACAAGGCCTGCCGGGGTCTACACGGCTGGAATGGTTCAGAGGCTCGTAAACCTGTATGGGGTTCTCCCCGGGAGGAGGATCGTGATAATGGGCGGCGGCGACGTCGGCATGATTGTGGCTAGACACCTCCACCTGGAGGGTGTGGAGAGCATCCTGATGGTTTTCCCCGAGGCTGGTTTCGCGGGGCTTCCGAGGAATGTTCAGCAGTGCGTTCTAGACTTCGGAATCCCGTTCAGGCCTAGGACGGTTGTGAAAAAGGTAATCGGTAGGGAGAGGGTTGAAGGAGTCGTCTTAACCAGGGTTGATGAAAAATGGAACCCTGTTGAGGGGACTGAGGAATTCCATGCTTGCGACACTGTTGTCCTCGCCCTGGGCTTAGTGCCCTACACCGGGGAGCTTAAGCTCGGGGTTAGAATGGATCCTGCAACAAGGGGCCCTGAGGTGAACGAGTTTTTCGAAACCAGTGTGGAAGGGGTTTTCGCCGTGGGAAACCTCGTCCAGGTCTTCGACTATGTTGACGACGCTTTTGAAACCGCGTGCATAGCCGCCCGGGGTGTTGAAAAGTATTTGAACGGCGGGTTGAAGACGGCTCCGGTAAGGCTTTCCCCAGGGGGAAACGTTAGGATGCTTGCGCCCCAGAGGGTTGAATGGGTTGACGATGGGGATGTGCCGGTGTTCCTGAGGCCGGCTGTTGAGAAGGCTAATGTACGCGTAGTGGTGAGGAACAGGGAGGGAAGGATCCTGGGAGGATTCTTCAAGAGGTATGTTAGGCCTTCTACGCTTGAGAGAATAGATGTTCCCAGAAGCATGCTGAGCAACCTGCAGGAGGTTTCGATAGATATTGCAGAGGATTGAGCTTCTCTGCACCCGGTGCCCCAGGGGCTGCCTCCTAAGGGTTACTGTAGTGGAGAGCAGGGTGGTTGTGGAGGGTAACGAGTGCCCAGTTGGCGAGAAGCACGGGGCCGAGGAGGCTTTGAACCCTAGGCGAATCGTCTCAACAACTGTTAGAATAATTGGCGCGAGGCTTCCACGCCTTCCAGTGAGGACTTCTGAGCCAGTGTTGAAGAATAGGGTGAGGGATGTTGTTGCTGCGCTTAAGAACATTGTCGTGGAGGCCCCGGTTAAGGCGGGTCAAGTAATTCTTAAAAACGTCGTGGACACTGGAGTAGACGTCATAGCGGAGAGGGATATGGAGAGGGCGTAGCATGAGCTATTTTCTCATACTGGATGTTGGAACCACCAACGTGAAGGCGCATGCTTTTTCGGTTAACGGTGAAAACCTGCTTGAGCTGGGGGAGAGGCTTCGGCCAAGCTATCCTAGGCCTGGATGGGTTGAAGAGGACCCGGTGGACTTCATCGTCAGGATCCGCAGGCTCATCGACACGGTTTTCGAAAAGCTTGGGAAGCCGCTTGGAATAGGCTTGACAAACCAGAGGAGCAGCACCGTCTTATGGAGCAAGGAGTCTGGAGAGCCTCTTTACAACGTGATTACGTGGCAGGACACTAGGACCAGGGATATTGTGGAAGAGTTCTCCTCAAGGTTTCTGGTAAGCATGGGGAGGATGCTGGGCAGGGCTTTCAACCTTCTCTCGAAGGCTTTTCCACCTTTGAAGGAGACAAGCAGAGGAGCCTACCTGGTTACGCTCGCATACGTGTCGTTCGGAACAACGCATTCCTCCATGCATCTCAGGTGGCTCATCGACAATGTTCCGGAAGCGAGGCGCGCCGTTGAAAACGGTGAGGCGGTTTTCGGAACGATAGACTCATGGGTCGCTTGGAACCTCACTGGCAGACACGTAACCGACTATACTAACGCGAGCGCCACAGGCCTGTTCGACTCTTTCAGCATGAAGTGGAGCAGCAACATTTTAAGCATCGTAGGGGTTCCGAGAAGCATTCTTCCGACCGTAGTTCCTAACGATGCTGCAATAGGCAGGGTTAAGGATTACGATGCTCCTCTTCTCACAATGATAGCTGACCAGCAGGCCTCGCTTTACATGGCGGGTGTTTCCAAGGGTGTTGTGAAGATGACGAGCGGCACCGGAACATTCATAGATATGAATGTTGGGGAGAAGTGCATGGCTGGAGCGAGAGGGCTCTACCCGTTGATTGCACTCGCCACCAAGCGTAGAAACCTTTACCTGCTGGAGGGGAATGTTCTAGCCTCAGGCTCAACGCTAGACTGGCTTATTGAAGTAGGGCTTATGAAGGACTATTCTGAGATACAGGAGGCCTTCGAGAAAACGGGGGAGGGTGGAATAGTGTTCATCCCAGCCCTCTCCGGGCTTGGAACCCCGTATGTGAAGCCTGATGCAACAGGCATGATCCTCGGGATCACGAGAGGAACCAGGAGGGAGGACCTGATCCGCGGGGCGGTTGAGGGCGTGGCTATGCGCTGCGCGGAGATACTCGAGTATCTTGAGAAAACGACTGGAGTAAGTATACGGCGCGTAGTAGCCGACGGCGGGCTCTCTAAGAGCGACGACTTCCTCCGGACTGTTGCAAACTATTCTTCAAAGCCTGTCGTGAGACCAGTACACTTGAACGGCTCCGCCTACGGGGCCTACATGCTTTCTAAGAACATATTGCTCGGGAAGGATCCTGTGGAAGCATGGGAGGAGCCTGCTGTCGAGAAGGCTTTCACCCCGGTTGAACCCAGGGGGGAGCTTAAGGCAGGCTGGAGCAGGGCCTTGAGGAGGCTTCTTTAAATCAGCCGCCAGCCTGTTTAAAGTACACCGGGTTCGTCAAGGCGAACACAGTATCATCCTCGCCGGGGTTGACTGAAAACGGGTCCGCATACAAGCCGAGCTCAGCCCTTATAAACAGGCAGCCGCGTCTCAAGGGGGTCTCCTTCACACGCCTGAAGCTTTCTCCTTTAACCTGGACGGCTTCCTCCACGCCTTGAGAAGAAATTAGCCTGAGAATCGCACCGTCCCCGCCCCGGGCTTCAACCATTGTTTTCAACACGTCTCCGTGTTTTGCTTCAACGGTTCCCCCGGTTTCAGAGACGCTGGAGCCGGTGTAAGCCTTCAACCCTAAGAAGGGGCCGCTTGGAGACTGGGATACGAATACCCTCCCCTGCTTGATGGAGCTGATCACGTTCCACACGGTTGGCGAGTCAACCAGTATCCATGTAGTAGGCTCGCCGAGCCTGGCGAAAGAACCCTCCCCGCCGTGGTAGTCGCTACCGCCTACTGCCGTCACCATGAGCTCTTCGCTCAGCAGGCTGTGCCACCAGGCCAGGGGCTCCCAGTTCTTCACAAACCAGGGGCCGTTCCACACTTCGACGGCGTCGAAACCCCTTAACTGCTTAAACTCGAAGTCGCAGCCTATGCACAGCTCCCCCAGGTCCCTCGGATGGTCAACCGATATTGCGAGGCCTTTCTCATGCACCTCGCTGATCAGCCTCGCGAAGTCTTCTAGACGTCTCCTTCTGAAGTCGAACCAGGGGCCTCCCCAGACGCTTAAGTGCCCATGGTAAGTGGTCACCTCGACTCCAGGTATGAGGAGGACAGGCGGGTTCTTGATCTCCCTGATCTCAAAAACCTGGCTTACCGTGCTGTGGTCGGTTACAGCAATGTAGTCGAGAGCCTGCTCGACAGCCTTGGCCACGAGCCCTCGGACGCTGTGCTTACCGTCGCTGTGATGACTGTGAACATGCAGGTCGCCCCTTATCCATCCCGGGGCTACGGCTGGCTTCGGAACACTCGGCGGCGTAACGCTCTCCTCGAGAACACGGTTCACACAGGCGTGTCCCCCGAGTCTTGAAGCCTTGACTAACACCCTGTACCTGCATCCTTCCGGAGGTATCTTCGCAAGCCCAAGAATGATGGACCAGGCTCCCGGGTGAACCTCTCCCGCGACATACCCGGGCGTGGCTTCTCCAGCTGATATTGAGAACACGGGTTTATCCGAGCCACTCCAGCCCCTGAAGCACCCCTCCGGGTCAATTATGCCTATGTCGATAACACACTTCGAGCTCTTCTCGTACTCGTACGAGACCTCTATCGCATCATATCCCTGGGGGACGTGGAACTGCAGATACTTATACTCGTCCTCATCCTTCTCCCTGAGGGTTAACACGCCTTGAAACTCCCATTTCAAGAATCCCCCGTCTCCCTCTGCTTCCCTCAACGCCGTTGGAACCGGGCTTAGGCTGATTTAAACCCTGCTAGCCGCATGCGGGCTGAACCGTACCGGGGCACGGTTAAATACTGCTCCAAGCCTGTTTAGAACGACTTGGAATGAGCCAGTGGGGCAGGCTTCTTCTAGACGAGATCGAGTGTGAGAGCGTAGAGCAGGGCTCTGTAGTCGTCTGGAGCATAGGGGGCGCTGGAGTAGTCGTTAAAACACCTTTATCCATCGTAATGATAGGCCCGTTCTTCGGCTCAAGCGGGTCTAGCGAATGGGTTAGAATGATCCCTGCGCCCCTGGACCCTTGGGAGATGCGTTTCTGCAACCTGTTCCTGTCAACCCATGAGCATGAGGATCATTGCGAGAGGAGCACTGTTCAAGCCGTGGCAAGGCGGACTGGAGCGATGTTCATAGGGCCCGATTCCTCATGCCGCAGATTCCTAGAATGGGGGGTTGAGAAAAACAGGGTTATCGTCCTTAGGCCCGGAGGATCCCTCAGCCTTAACGACGTTACTGTTACAGCATGGTTCGCGAACGATCCTGACGCTGAGTCAGCATTATCCTTCATCATAAGTATCGGCGGCGTCAAGCTGTTCCACTCTGGAGACAGCAAGTTCTCGGAGAAGTTTTCGAAAATCGGTGAGCAGGGCGGTGTCGACATCGCCTTCCTCTCCCTCGGCCGGAACCCGCGTGGCCACAAGTATTACATGAATGCTTGCGACACGCTTGAGGCTGCGAGAGACCTTGGTGCTCGAACACTCATACCTGTGCACTGGGATCTTTGGAGAAGGACTCGTGAAGACCCTTGGCTTGTGAAGAAGATCGCGGGGCGCTGGCGGCTGCCCTTAGACGTTGTTATACTCGGGCTGGGAGACAAGCATGTCTGCAGGGGGACACGGGCATGAATGCAGCGTGCGCTAAGCAAGCTTGTTGAAGAGCCTCATGCTCTTCTCATGCGCCTCAACCGCGAGCCTAAGCCCCTCCTCAGAGTCTCCAAGCCTAAGCCTTGCTTCAGCCTCCTCAACCAGCCTAGCCAGCTCAGCAGCCTCCCCCGTAACGCTCCTCCTGAGCAGCGCTTCGACCGCAGACCTGGCGAGATAAAGAATTTCATCCGTAACAGTGTAACGCATGTACGGCGTCCCCTCGAGTTCTGAAATCCTGCTGTAAAGGTCGCTCCGCTTCTCCGCGAAGGCTTTCTCCACGAGCATCCTGCCCCAGGACCCGGCTAGTCCGAGAGCCAGGTCAAGATCATACCTGGTAACAGGCTCAGCCACAACAGGGCTGAAGCCAACCATCACCATCCATCTGCAGATCTCTTGAAGCGCGGTTATGCAGCCCTTTCCCGTTCCGCCTGCTACAGCCACAGCGACGGAGGGCCTGACTCCCCCACGATAGTTCCTCATCCTATCCATAAAGTTTTTCGCAAGCCCGTTGACTGACAGAAAGTAAACCGGCGCTGCGAAGACAAGCGCGTCGCACTCGTTGAAAAGCATCCTCAGCTCAAGCCCATCATCTTTAAGAACGCACCTCATGCTCTCCCAGCATTCAGCGTTTACACACGCTAAGCATGGCTAACATTTTTCCCAGAGAGGTCGACCAGCTCTACGCTAGCCCCCTTCTCCACAGCCCCGTCTACTATTCTGGTTAAAATTTTTTTGCAAAGCCCCTCCTTGTGCGGCGACCCGTTAACAGCCAGGACCCGCATGGTTAAGAAACGTGGAGCCTTTTATTAAGGATTCTTAATGCTTGCTGCTGCTCTGCAGGCGTGGGGCGTTTAGCAAGATGATTCAGAATGGTTTTCGCCTCGACGAACGGCTTAGCACGCGCTAGACATCCCGCCGGCGTGTCGCGTTAAAGACGGAACAAGTTAAAATTTTTTCATCAAAAGCATTTTATACGCATTTTTTTAAAAAATAAGCTTAAAAAATACTTAGTTTTCATAAAAAGCTTAAATATTAGGTTGTTTGTTATCTTTTTGACAGACAATGAGCAGATTTGAAGCCGGTTACAGGTCCGTTAAGCGTTTGGGGAAAGCATGGGCGGGAATACTCGCCGCGAGCATGATGCTCCTGCTTATACCCCTACTGCTGCCAGCCCCCCTGCAGGCTGGAGTAACCAGCCCGAGGATCGTGCTCTACACCCCGGCTCAAAACGGCAACCTGTTTATCGTCAAGGGGTTTGCAAGCTTCACCAGCCCACCCGGGCAGCCTAGTCAATACCATGTTCAAGTAGTTTGGGAGCATGAGGGCACGGTTGTTTTCCAGAACGATTTAGCGGAGCTTCCCCCGTTGAGGGACATGGGGGGAGGGAAATACGAGTTTAATTTCACCGATTCTCAAGCGTTGAACACGAGTGGAGAATGGGTCGTAAGGGCTAGGCTCTACCACCAGCAGCCCCCTGGGAACGATAATCAGGCAGACGCTTTCGCGACGATCATTATCGAGACTTTCACCGTGAGCGTCACCACTGAGCCGGGGGGCTTGAGCATAACTGTAGACGGGGCCGTCTATGCTTCCCCGCAAACCTTCACCTGGCTAAGCGGCTCCGTGCACACGATCGGCACTGTCTCGCCGCAGCTTGGAGACGGTATGATTTACACCTGGGTTTCCTGGAGTGACGGCGGGGGGATCAGCCACACTGTTTCAACGAGTAGCGACGCCGTCTACGTTGCATACTTTAAGAAGCAGTTCTCAGTGGGCTTCAGTCAAACAGGCCTCGACGATTCTGCAACCGGGACTGTTGTCACGGTTAACGGCGTTTCTAAAAGCATGGTTGAACTACCGTTCAGCAACTGGTATGACGAGGATGCTTCAATAAGCTATGATTACGCTACCATCGTGGAAAGCTCTGAACCAGGGAAACGTTTCAGCCTCCGCTCCATCACTGGGCCCGCGTCACCCTTCAGAGTCACCGCTCCCACTCTCGTCACCGGCAACTATGCTACGCAATACTGCTTGAACGTGAGAACAGAGCCGGAGGGCCTGGCAGCTATTCCGGGAGGAGGATGGTTCGACGCGAACTCCTTCATCGCTTTAACCGCTCCCGAGCAAATACTGGTTTCACAGGGTGTTCGCTACAGGTTCAGCCACTGGAGCGTCGACGGAGCGTCGCAGGGCAGCGGGGTCAACCAGGTTACTGTGAAGATGGACATGCCTCACACGGCGATAGCCCACTATGTTCTCCAATACTACTTGTCTGTAAACTCTCCACACGGGGAGCCAAGCCCGGAGAGCGGATGGTTCGACGCTGGAACAGTGATAACCGCGTCAGTAACCTCACCCTGGCCTGTTGACGCTGTCGACACCCGGAGCTTCTGCACCGGGTGGACCGGTACGGGAAGCATCCCGCCCTCTGGAGCAGGCACTACAGTAACCTTCACTATCGACGCGCCTTCAAGCATAACCTGGACCTGGAAAACCCAGTTCCGAGTCTCCTTCACCCAGACGGGCGTGGAAGGCGACTTCACAGGGGTGGTGGTGACTGTAGACGGAGCCGACTACGGGAGGGAGGGCTACGCCGCATGGTACGACGCTGGGGCAAGCATCGTCTTCACCTACAGGAGCCTGCTTGTTGCCGCAGCCAACCGGAAGCAGTACGTGCTGACAGGCGTCGACGCTTCCACACCCCTGATTGTTACGGGCCCTGATACGGTCACAGGCAGCTATAAAACACAGTACTATGTCGAGGTTTCCACGAGCCACGGGACCGTCAGCCCCGAGAGCGGATGGTTCGACGCGGGTTCAACCGTGGCGATAGCCGCCGCCGCGCCTCCGACTGTTGAAGGCGAGCGCTTCACCTGGCTGGGATGGGTGGGAACCGGATCCGGCTCCTACACGGGCATGGAGAACCCTGGTCAAATAACTGTTAACAGCCCGATTAGCGAGACAGCCTCCTGGGCACACCAGTACTATCTAACTGTCGACTCGCCCTACGGCACTGTCGGCGGCGAAGGATGGTATGACGAGGGCTCGACAGCATACGCTACAGTAGCCCCGCTTACGGTGGACGGGCCTGAGGGTGCACGCTACGTTTTCACGCATTGGAGCGGCGACGCGTCTGGAACAATATCGCCTTCAAACCCGATCACGATGGACAGGCCTAAGACAGCAGTGGCCTACTGGAAAACCCAGTTCAGCATCGTCTTTGCCCAGGAAGGCTTAGACGAGACGGCGGCTGGGACGGTTGTCTCGATAGATGGTTCAGCAAAAACAATCAGCAGTCTTCCTTTCACAGCGTGGGTGGACAACGGGGCTTCAGTCAGCTACGTTTTTGAAGACGCTGTTTCAAGCAGCGCACCGGGTAGACGGTTCAGGCTTAACAGTGTAAACGGGCCGGCTTCACCCATAATCGTCACAGCCCCCTTAACCGTAACGGGCAGCTACGTTTCTCAATACGAGGTCACCTTCACGCAGAGCATGCTTGACGAGACTGCAACCGGGGTTATCGTGACGGTGGATGGCGTTGGGAAGACAATGGCTGATCTTCCTTTCACAGGCTGGTTTGACAGCGGGGCAACATACTCCTACAGCAGTATTGTTCCGAGCACAGAGCCGGGTAAAAGATTCATGCTGGAGAGCGTAACTGGGCCGGCTTCGCCGATAACAGGCCCCGGCACGGTTACAGGCGTCTACGTGCCGCAGTACAGGCTGGTCTTCACGCAGACGGGTTTAGACAATACTGCAACCGGGACTGTTGTCACGGTTAACGGTGCTCCGAAAACCATTTTGGAAATACCGTTCACGACAGGCTGGTTTGACCACGGTTCCCTAGTTTACTTCGAGTACTCCGACCCTGCGGCAAGCCTGGTTGAAGGCAAGCGGTTTAGGCTCGTAAGCGTGAGCCACGCGTCCCCGCTGACAGTCACGCAGCCCGTTACAGTGACTGGCAACTATGCTACACAATGGCTGGTCGCTTTCACAGTTAACCCGCCTGACGCTGGAGCAACCTTTCCGTCCGGGGCAGACTGGTATGACGCCGGCGCCCAGATCAGAGTCTCAGCCGAAGCTAACGCGGGATACTCTTTCTCAGAGTGGAGCGTGAACACTCCGTTAATAACCGTAGCAGACGCTTCATCGAAGCAGACTATTGTAACCGTAAACGGCCAGGGCACTGTGACGGCATGCTTCACACCTTTCTACACCGTCTCCTTCACCCAGGCTGGTTTACCGCCTGGAACAGAGTGGAGCGTAACCCTCAACGGGGCCACGAAATTCTCAACCGGAACAGTAATTGTTTTCAGCGACATCCTCCCTGGAGACTACTCGTGGAGCGTTTCAACACCTATCTATGCGGACCCGGGTGTAAGATACGTGGCTTCACCATCTTCTGGAACAGTAAGCGTGCCCTCGCAGCTGACGCAGACAATAGTTTTCACAGCCCAGTACAGGGTTGCAATATCATGGTCTGGGCTTGGCGCCGACGCAGACGGTGGGAAAGTGGCTACGATAACCGTGGGCGGCACTGTCTACACCAAGAATGCTGGAGACGCTTTCTACGAGGAGTGGGTTGACACCGGAACCACCGTAAGCTATTCTTACGAGGAGTTCGCGTCAACCGCGGTTGATGGAGAAAGGTATAGGCTTTACTCCGTCTCCGGAAGCTCTGAAAGCATCTCCCACGACTTCGGCCCTGTTTCAGGACCGGTTTACGAGACCGCTTACTACAAGGCTCAATACTACATTGAGGTTGTCAGCGCCCACGGCAGCCCAACAGCCTCAAGCTGGGTTGACGAGGGAAGCAGCTTCACCGCCTCGGTGACAAGCCCGGCTGAAACCATGGTTAACGACCACCAATGGGTTTGCACAGGCTTCAGGGTTGACGAGAACCCTGTTCAAGAGGGTGTGAGCCATACTTTCGCGAGCGTGGAGGCGCCGCACACCATAGTGTTCTACTGGAGGCAGCAGTTCTGGATACAGGTGAACAGCGCCCACGGTTCTCCAACACCCTCCCAGTGGGTTGACCAGGGTGGAAGCCTCGCTGCGAGCGTAGCCTCGCCGGCGGACGAGTCTGACGGGGCCAGGTTCAGGTGCACGGGCTACACGCTCGACAGCAACCCGCCGGTTGAAGACGGGAGCACGAGCCATGTTTTCACGAATGTTCAGAGCGCTCACACTATTACTTTCAACTGGATTACTCAGTACAGGGTTACTTTCTACACTAATCCGGAAGGCGGGAGCATAAACGTGGGGGGAGTAGTTAAGAATAATGGGGAGAGCGAGTTTTACGACGAGGGAGCAGTCGTCCCGGTTGCTCCAAGCGCTCCCGCAGGCTACTGGTTCTCAAGCTGGACAGTAACCGGCGGAGTGACTGTGGAAGACCCTGCTAGCCAGACAACCGTTATGAGGGTTGGCGGAGCGGGGAGTCTCTCAGCCAACTTCGTCGTAAACACTGTTTCAATAACTGTTACTTCAAGCCCGGTTACAGGCGGAGGCTTCATCAGGGTTGACGGCGCCCCCTACGCCACGCCGGCGGCCTTCACATGGGTAATCGGTTCAACCCATGTTCTTGAGGCTGTTTCAACAGTCTCAGGCCCAGCGGGCACCAGGTACGTCTGGACAGGGTGGAGCGACGGCGGGGCTCAGACCCATGTCTACACTGTTCCCAGCACGCCTGAGACTGTGACAGCATGCTTCAAAACCCAGCACTATCTGAACGTGGTTTCACCCCACGACACTCCCGGAGGCTCAGGCTGGTATGACGAGGGCTCGACAGCGTACGCAACCCTTGAAGCGGGTAGCGTTGTTGAAAACGGTGTGCAATACTTGTTCACCGGCTGGAGCGGCGACGCGTCTGGAACCGGGCTCACAAGCAGCCCGATAGTGATGAACGCGCCTAAGACTGCTGTGGCGAACTGGGTGGCGGGAGCATACACCGTCACCTTCGACAAGAGCCCCAGGCAGGGAGTAATCACGGTGGACGGCACTGTTTACACGAGCCTACCGGTGGTTCTACAATGGGTTCCAGGATCATCCCACGAGGTAGTGGCTCCGGAAACCGAGGAGGCTGGAGGCACAAGGTATGTTTTCAGAGAGTGGTCAGACGGCTCAACCCGGGCGAGCAGAACAATCGTTGCAGACACGCCTGGAGCAGTCTACACCGCTTACTACAACGTGCAGCACAGGCTGACGGTACGTTCTGAACACGGCGTAACCACGGGCTCCGGATGGTATGACGAGGGTGTTGAAGCAGTCTTCTCCGTCTCTCCCACCGTAGTCAGGGACGAGTCGGAGGGAGTAGAGTACAGGTTTAAAGGCTGGGTTGGAAGCGGCGCTGGCTCGTGCTACACTGGGCCTGATAATCCTGCGCGAGTATTAATGACTGGGCCCGTTGAAGAAACAGCGGAATGGGAGCCGACAATGTACTATTTGAAGGTTGTCAGCGAGTACGGCGACCCGTATGGGAGCGGCTGGTATCCTGCAAACTCTGAAGCCAGATTCGGGGTTAACACGCCTGTGAACCATGGAAACGGGACGCTTAGAGTGTTCCTAGCCTGGTCTGGAGACATAGGCCTCAGGGAGCCGGCTGGAACCCTGTTGATGGTTAAGCCTTACACTGTAATAGCCGGCTGGGATACTCAATACCTCGTGGTCTACAACACTACTGCTCCAAACGGGGTTCTCCTATCCATTCCAAGAGTGCCTCAAACCCTGCCCCCAGGCTTCAACGTTTACGCCACGTATTACCCGGCTGGCAGCAGTGTTGAAGTCGGGCCGGCTCCTGAAACCGTGTACGGGACTGAGGACGTGAGATACTGTTTCGAAGGCTGGGCTATAGACGGGAAGCCCGTTGCTTCAAACTTGAACCTGACCTTCACCGTGGATAAGCCTCTAAACGTCTCCGTAATATACGGGACCGAGGTACTGCTTACTGTAAACGTTGTCGGCGTGAGCCAGCCGTACACGGTTAGGCTGACGGTGGAGAAGAGCCCAGCCCACGTGTTCGACATCACGCCTGAATCACCGTTCAGAGAATGGGTGAGAAAGGATTCTGCAGTAACCCTCACAGTCTCAAGCCCGAACAAGATTGGCCGCGGCGAATGGGCGGTTTTCAGAGAATGGGCCGGGGACGTTCAAGGGGTTCAGAAAACAGTATCGTTTAAAGCCTCCGGCCCAACCACGGTGAACGCAGTGTTCTTCGCAGTCAACCCGGTGGCGCAGTCAATACCCTTCTCGCTTCTAGCCGGCTTAGTGTCAACAGTCGTCTCACGTTTAATCCGGAGGAGGTATGGGGAAGAGCAACGGCGCTTCCGGCGCTACTCTCCAACCCTGGCAGTAATGTCGCTAATGGCTGTTCTGGCTGCGGCTGCAATAGTCAGCTCCGCCGTGGCCACTGGCTACGGGATAAGCGCGTGGGAGCTCCCCGACTTCACAAACTGGGCTGTAGTGTTCACTGCTGTGGAGGCAGCCGTCTTCCTGGCGGCGACGCTGCTCGCCACAAGACTAGCCTACCCGAGGAGGATTGAGATCCCTGCGATCTACCCGAACCCCTACGGGATTTAAGATGGGAGTCAGACAACTCATGAACAAACAACGTCTTTATAGCAACGCTAAACGTAGTTTAAGGGAATTGATGGAAAGTTGAAGGAGCTAAGGGAACTCAGTGAGACTCACGTTCATTTTCTGAGACAGCCGTACGGCTCTTTCTACTCCATGGACAGCCTCGACCTTAAAATCATTGAAGAAGTCCGTAAGCGCGGCCCGAGCAACATTGCGGAAATATCCAGAGTGTTGAACGTGGCCCCGTCAACAGTCTCGAGGAGGATGGATAAAATGGCTGAGAGCCTGAAGCTCAGGATCCTGACGAACCTCGCCTACCATAAGATAGGCATTAGGAGAGCGATGGTTGAGATTGAGCCTGAAGCCTGGAACGAGGCGGAGGTGATTGGGAGAGTCTCCTCGTTAAACTACTGGTTCCAATCCTACAGGATCCTTGGGAGCATGGGCTACCTAGTGGGCTTCAAGATACCTGATGCGTTCTACCGTTCTTACGAATCAATGCTGAACGATTTGAGGGAGAAATACGGGGTGAGGCGCCTCAGCATGCACTGTCTCGGCGAAATAGTTGGCGTCGGCCCCTGTTTCCAAAACTATGACGCTGAGGCTAAGAAATGGAGGATTAACTGGAGCGACGTGAGGAGGAGCCTTACTGAATCCAGCCCAATAATCCTGGAAGACCCTCCCGGCTACGGCATGGAGGCAGACCCCCTGGATGTTCAAATAATGCTCATACTTGAGAGCGATGCGCGAGTCACAATGTCGGAGATCGCCAGCATCACAGGGGTCTCTGTCCCAACAGTGTCTAACAGGATTAGGAGGCTGACGGCGAACGGGCTGATCCTCGGCTACGTTGCAAACATCCTCCCGTTCCCGCTTGAGGACTCCCGGCTCCTCCAGCTAGTGGCAGAGTTCCCGGGGGGAGGAGAGATGCAGACTTTCGCCTCAGGCCTCCTGCAGACTCCTTTCCTCCTGAGCTTCCAGAAGGAGATTATGAAGACAACGCTCTTCGCCAGGCTTTACCTGCCTAACCGGGAGTTCCCCTCGCTATCTGACCTCTTGAGGAGCCTTGTGAAAGACGGGTTCCTGAAAGGCTTTAAAATTATTGAGCTGGACATGGTGAGCGAGCAGTCTAGAAAAATACCTGTAGAACTTTTGGATTCGAAAGGCCGGTGGAGATTCGGCTGAAAAAAGCTGGTCGCTGAAGCCTAGGCGCCGCATCCACTGTTCTTCAAAAACTACGGGTTACGCTTTCCAACGGGCAATCAGCCTTTTAAAACGGTTTAGAAGCAGCCGGGCCCTCCCTCGGTTCACGGTTAAAAACCTTGCACACACTCAGCCGGTTTCCTTCAAACCCTGTCTGTATTCTTCAACGCAGACAGGCAGTGTCTGTCTTTTTCAAGCCAAACTGAATCATAAGTATAGATAAATCTACATTTTTCCTTGTGGCGGGTTTAGAAAGACCGGGGAAAATCCTTATTCGAGCCCTATTGATAGTGATGATGGTTCTCCCCTGCTGCCCGCTTCTAAACAATGCCGTGGCTGAGACACCCGCCGGCTACGACCTGCTGATAATCGGGCCAGAATCCTACAGGAGCATCCTGCAGCGCCTTCTAGACTTCAAGGCGGCGCAGGGAGTGAAAACCATGTTCTTCCCGATCGAACAGATCAGCATGAACGCCACGGGGCCGGGTGTCGCTGAAAAACTCCACGAGTTCATCGCCGGAGAATACGAGCAGTCCGGCGTCAAGTATCTCCTACTCGTAGGAACATACGAGCAGGTGCCTACCAAGTACGTTTACTCGCCTAGTGACGAGCTCGGCCTGGCTGATTTCAACTATAAGCCGTCAGACTGGTATTACGGGGTCCCAGACTGGAGCGACTCTGAAGTCGGCCTCCTCGGCGGAAACATTCCGAGGATCGCTGTCGGAAGACTACCCGTTAGAAACGGGGAGGAGCTGGACCGTTTAATCCGGAAGATCATTAAGGTGGAAACAGGTTTTCAACCAGGCTTGCTCCTAATCCTGAACGACCCGTGTGTCAACGCTGAGCCCCTGGCCGAAACCCTGGGTGCTCACCACCCGGCGTGTGTGAACATGACTGTGAAAAACCTTGACCCTTCCCTCTTCAGCAACGTGACCTTCCTGGTGACGATAACCCACGGCAGCCCGGACGCGCTTTTCACTAGAACGCCTGACGGAGAGCTGAAACCCCTGATAACATCCAGGGAGGCGAGCCTGGTGACTTGGGACTGCGCTGTTCACTACATGGCCGCCTGCTTCTCTGGAGCGCTCGACCTAGAGGGTGAGAGCCTAGCCCGTGTCCTCGTAACGTCAGAAGGGGGACCAGCCCTGGTGATAGCCAGCACTCGGACAGAATCCTCCGGCAACCCTATTCTAACCGTGTTCTGGGAAAGGTTTTTCGCAACCGGGGACGTGGGCCGCTCGTTCCTAGATGCTGTTGAAACATACCTGCTTGACGAGAGAGTCTTCTCAAACTCCAAGCCCCTGTTCAACGCGTATAATTTCTACCTGACTAAGGCGATATATGGAGACGTGTCATGGAGGGTTAGAGACACGGGGAGCAGCATACAGGGCGGTAGCGCCACGCGTAGTCCAAACACGCCGGTGGAAAACAGTGTTGAAGATCCTTCGAACACGGGCCCCGCTGAGGAAGCAGCCCCACCGTGGGGGAGCACCATTATCCCCATGCTGGTCCTCGCGTTTTCAAGCTGCGCACTCGCCGCGGGGCTGAGGCTATTCGCAAGGAGGCGGCAGCCCCCTGTTTCAGCAAAACCGGGTTTAGCCTAGTAGACGGGTGGGACTGCTGAAAGTTTAAAAACGATGACTCCATCCACGGATTAAGTTGCAGCATGCGAAACTCATCCTGGGAATATTTTTAATCGCCGTGGGCACCGGCCTAGTATTGGGCTTTCTGCCTGGGGAAACACCATACCCTCTGGAGGAGCATCAGGCTGCTCCTAGGGAGGCTCGGGTGGAGTATGTGGAGAAACGCAACTACACTTACCTCCTGAGCCAGAGCTTCCTGCTTAGAAACCCGTCTAACAACACTGTAGCCGACCTGGTTTACATGTTTCTCCCGGTTAACGCGAGCAACCAGTTCGTCAGGCTCCTGGAGACGAGTCTAGAGCCATTATACTGGAAAAACAGTGGCGACGGTGGCGTGATGCTCGTCTACAACGTCAGCCTGCCGAGCCGTGAAACCACTTGGCTGAACGCTACTCTTCAAGTAACGGTTGAAAAATACAGGCTTCTCGCCGAGAACCCTCCCTGGCTCAACTATTCTCAGGTTGAGAAGAACACTGGGGGTAAAAGATACTGGGCTGTTGAAAACCAGACCTATGTTTCAATAGCCGAAAGCATCGGCCTAGACGCCAGGGACCCTCTTGAAGCGTGCAGAAACATTGGGAAATGGATTCTAGCCAGGCTTGACTACCAGCCGACTTGGAGGAGAGGTGCTGAACACGCGCTTGTCACCAGGGGCGGCAGGCTGATCGTCTACGGAGACTGCGAAGAGGTTGCAGACGTTTTCGTAACGCTTGCAAGAATACTTGGAATACGTTCGAGAGTTGCCCACGGCCTCTATCTGCTCGAGGACAAGGATGTTGTGACAATGTGGATCAGGAGGACTGAAACAGGTTACGAGACTTCGGACAACTGGGGCGGGCACGCTTGGCCACAGATATATGTTTCCCAGGCAGGATGGGTTGACGTCGAGCTTCTTGAAGGGGGCACTGTTAAAATAGGAGACTTCTCACAGTATCATGTTAAATACGGCTTCGAGGAGAAGAGCTTCCTCGGCTCAACCATGCTTTACTGCCAGGCGATGTACCTTGAAACAGACTTCTTCCACTTCACCTTCAGGAGGGTTGAGGGTTGAAAAACTCTTGGAAAACCCTGGTAATCATTATCGTAACAGCCTCCCTATTGTTAAGAACCCTTCCGGCTAACCCACAGGAGAACTATCTGACTGGGCTAAACATGGAGGTGGAGTTCGCTGAAAACGGGGTTGCCAGGGTAACTTTGAAGCAACACCCGTTCGACGCAGCGGGCAGAAGCCTTATTTCGAACACTGAGGTTGTGGAGAGGATTATAGGCGAGGAGGACTCGATCCTAAGCCTGGTCCTGCTCTTCTTCACTACAGACCCGTCTAAAACATCCTACGTGGTCCACTCGCATTCAAAGCTGGACCCTGGAGAGCAGGTGTTATGCAACACGGGCACACCGGGCGAGATGAAGAGGTTCGAAGGCGCGGTGACGCTTACGGTAGACATACTTCTGAACACTACTAGCAGCCTAATACCGCTCGGCGGAGACGTTTACCAGATAGTTGTCACAGACTATTTCACGCTCACAGACCCGCGCAGCTGGATAGACGTTATGGATTTCAGGTTCGCCGGGAGCGTTAGGCTTCTAAACTTCTCAGTAGACCCCTCCTGGGCTAAGCCTCCCTCAGTAGCGAGCCCCGCGCGGCTGCAATGGTTTAACATGAACGAGGCGGATGCCCCAGACAACTATGTTCTCACCCTCCGAATACCCGGGGTTGTTCTCTCAACCACTCCCCTCAGGCTTAGTGCAGAAGTGTCTGGAGCAAGGTTTTCAAACACGACCTCAACCCTCCAGGTGGGTGTTAGAAACACTGGGGGTGAAGAGGGAGTGTTCACAGTAGTTCTGCTTGAAGAGGGTTTTGAACAAGCTAGGAAGATAAGCCTTAAGCCGGGTGCTGAAGCCTGGGTAAGGTTTCCGGTTCACGCGCCGGACGGTGGGGAGCTGGTGGTGAAAGTATACGGAGGAGGCGAGCAGCTGGACGAGCACAGGCTAACCGTCACGGTTGAGAAGCCGGTGGAAAACCGGTTTACGATGCTCAGCCCAATAGGCTTAATCCTGATGGTTACCGGGGGCTTCACGATACTTCTTTACCTCGGCGAGAGGATTAAGCGTCAACAATCCCCGGAGGGGACGCGTGCAGCTAAGCCCCCTTGCGAAGCTAGGTTTATAATGCGACCCGTATCCATCTTACTCGAGCAGGAATGAAGTTCACCGAGGGCTTCTGGCGGATGCGTCCAGGCGTCACGCCGCACCACCCTGTTCAGGTTCAAGAGGTGGAGGCTGAACCTGACTCTCTAACAGTGTACGCTGCAACGAGGCCCGTGGCCCACCGCGCCGACACCATAGGCCTGCCTGTTTTAACAATACGCTTCTCATCCCCGATGCCGAACATTATCCGCGTCCAAGCCTGGCACCACAAGGGGCGGAAGCCCTCTAGGCCCTTTTTCCAGCTGAACACGGATCCTGAGACGAGAGTGAAGGTTCACGACGACGCGCGGGCAGCGATGTTGACAAGCGGGTGTTTAACAGTTCGCGTTGAGAAGAAGGGGGGATGGCGGGTTACGTTCCAAGACGGCGCCCGCGTAGTAACAAGCAGCGGCTGGAGAGCAATGGGGCTGATGGATGCTCCTGAAGGAAGATACATGAGGGAGCAGCTTTCCCTGAGCGTTGGGGAATGTGTCTACGGGCTGGGCGAGCGGTTCACAAGCTTCGTTAAAAACGGACAGACGGTTGAAACATGGAACGAGGACGCTGGAACAGTCAGCGAGTACGCTTACAAGAACATTCCCTTCTACTTGACGAACAGGGGCTACGGGGTTTTCGTAAACCATCCGGAGAAGGTTTCCTTCGAAATAGCCTCTGAAAACGTTGAGAGAGTACAGTTCAGCGTGCCGGGGGAATACTTAGACTACTTCATTATATACGGGCCGTCGCCGAAGCAGGTTTTAACACGCTACACCGCTTTAACCGGGAGGCCTGCACTGCCCCCAGCATGGTCCTTCGGCCTATGGCTAACCACATCGTTCACAACAGACTACGACGAGGAGACTGTTACCAGCATTATAAAAGGGATGGTTGAGAGAGACATTCCTCTGCACGTTTTCCACTTCGACTGCTTCTGGATGAGGGAGCTCCACTGGTGCGACTTCGAATGGGATGAGCAAGTATTCCCAAACCCGGGAGAGATGCTTAAGAGGCTGAAGAACCTGGGTGTGCGCATCTGCGTCTGGATAAACCCGTATATTGCACAACAGTCGGAGCTTTTCGAAGAAGCTTTTGAAAAAGGCTTCCTGCTCAGGAAGCCGGACGGCGATGTTTGGCAGACGGACGACTGGCAGGCTGGAATGGGCATAGTTGACTTAACAAACCCTGACGCGCGACGATGGTTCCAGGATAAGCTGCGCAAACTGTTGGACACGGGTGTGGACTGTTTCAAAACAGACTTCGGCGAGAGGATACCGACGAACGTTGCCTACCACGACGGCTCAGACCCTTTAAAAATGCACAACTACTACTCATACCTGTATAACAAGACTGTGTTCGAGGTTTTAGAGGAGAGGTTCGGCGTGGGCGGGGCGGTTGTCTTCGCACGCTCAGCCACAGCAGGCTGCCAAAGGTTCCCAGTCCACTGGGGGGGGGGGAGACTCCACCTCGTCGTACGAGTCTATGGCTGAAAGCCTCAGGGGAGGACTCTCGCTCAGCCTCTCTGGATTCGGTTTCTGGAGCCACGATATCGGGGGGTTTGAGCAAACACCCTCGCCGGATCTCTACAAGCGCTGGTGCGCATTCGGCCTCCTCTCCTCGCACAGTCGCCTACACGGCAGCAGCACGTACCGGGTGCCCTGGGTTTTCGACGAGGAAGCCGTGGAAGTATTGCGCTTCTTCACAAGGCTGAAGTGCAGGCTTATGCCCTATGTTTTCAACGCCGCGTGCGAAGCCAGTGAGAAAGGCATACCGGTTATGCGGCCGATGATGCTGGAGTTCCCAGACGACCCGGCCTGCGACCATCTGGACCGTCAGTACATGCTGGGAGAATCGCTTCTGGTCGCACCAGTATTCTCTCCAGACGGGGTTGTAGATTATTATCTGCCTGAGGGAAGGTGGACGAACTTCATAACTGGGCGGGTGGTTGAGGGCGGGCGCTGGGTGCGGGAGAAACACAGTTACCTGAGCCTACCCCTGATGGCTAGGCCGGGCACGATCATACCCGTGGGCGCCAGCGACCAGAGGCCGGACTATGATTACGCTGACGGAGTAGTATTCCACCTATTCGAGCTTCAAGAAGGCTCGAAGGCTTACGCTCGAGTCCCGACGGTTAAAGGCGGCACTGCGATGACGCTGGAGGCGAGTAGAACAGGGAGAAGCATTAGGGTTAGTGTTGACGGCTATTCTAGAAAATGGTCCCTGCTTTTAAGAGGAGTGGACAGTGTTGAGTCGGTTGAGGGAGGGGCGGCTAGAGCGGAATCGCTGGGCACGCTGATAACCCTGCTGGAAGACGCGGAACACCTAACCATCAGTCTTTAGCGTTTTAAAGGAAATACACCGTTATGTTTTTCAACCATCCTCCATTTTCCCGTCGCGCGTTAGAAATCTTGGGCAAGGATGCACGCGTTGAAAGCCACTAGTATCAGCGGTAAATCAGTTCATATTCGGAGTGAAAACATTATAACTTGAGCCGAATGCTTAACACGGGGAATGTGCTACGAGAGGGGTCTTGCAGCCGTGATGCTTGAGGAAGCCGACCGGGTTGCTCAAGTAGAATTCATCTCGCACACGGGCTTCGTGAGGAAAGTCTCTGGAATAGACCCGGTGAAACAGCCTGATGAAGCCCTTAGAAAAACGTATGATTCTCTCGACCTAGACATGATCTGGGCAACCTGGGACCCGGTGCACCCGTGGGATATTCTTGGGAGAAACACGGAATACTTCAAGACCCGGGTGGACTCATGGTCGGAAGCATACCCGACAACGTGGAGAACAGTCTTCAAAGTTAAATCTGTTGAAGACGTTCTGGAGTTCAACCCTCTGGAGGAGTGGAGAATACCGAGTAGGCAGGAGCTGGCTGAATTCTTCAGAAGAGAACACTCTGCGAAGCAAGCGTTCTACAGGAGCCAGCTGGTTCCAGGAGGCAAATACCAGACGTGCTTCATGTGGCTGATAATGACTTTCGGACTAGAGTGGACCGTTAAAGCAGCATACTGCGACCCGAAAAGGTTTGAAAAACTCTTGGAAAGGTTCCACAGGGTTTCGAGGCTCGAGTTCGAAGCGTGGGCGGAGACAGATATTAAGGTTTTCATAAGCCACGACGACATCTGCTCCACGAGAGGACCCTTCTTCCCGCCGGAGTGGCTCAGGAAACACGTTTTCCCACGCTACGAAGAGCTCTGGAGCATTTTAAAGTCGAGAGGGGTAAGAGTCCTCTTCTGCTCAGACGGCGACGTCACCATGATAGTCGACGACATAGCTGAGGCTGGGGCAGACGGGTTCATACTGGAGGAGTGCAGCGACCTAGGCAGCATAGTTGAGAAACACGGCTCCGACAAGGTTATAGTGGGGGGAGTGGACATCGGTGTTTTAACCTACGGGAGTGTCCAAGACGTTGTCAGCGAGGTTAAAAGATGCTTGAGAATAGCCGGCGGATACCCGGGCTACTTCATAAACGTCTCAGGCTCCATACCTGATAACGTTCCGATGGAGAATCTTGAAGCATATTTCGAAGCGTGTAGGAAATACGGCAGGAGGCCGGTTGAACTAGCCTAGCGCGCCGCCCTTTTCGTTTCCAGACGGCTTGAGACGTTTCGTCGGAAAACGACAATAAAAAATACCGAAAAAGAATTAGTAAAAACATGGGGAACAGGGTTTTCAAAGCCTTTAGGCGAGTTTTATTTTTTTGCGTCAATAATCTTCTTTATGAAATAAACTTAATCACCGGCTTAACAGCATATGCTCCTCCTACTGGAAATGAGCAGGACGAGGAACAACACTAGGGAACTAGTCGTGCTAACAATACTGATTGCCGTAGCAGTGTCGGTGGTGAACGCAGCCGTCTTCGTATACTACCCGATGGACGTGACCGCGAGCTGGAGCAAACGCCCAATATACTTCGACACGGCTGGCACCAATGCCGGCGGGCCCGACCTCAGCGGCACAATAACAGTGGTTCTGTCCGAGGATGGTACTGACGCAGACATAACTGTGCACCCGTCAAGGAGGGGGACGACGCTCTACCACAATATAATGACGATTAAAAACGATGATACTCAGACATACTACTTGTGGATTAAAGTAGAAACGGCGTTCGACGACTCAAGTATCTCTGAAGCATATCTCCTAGCGGGTTCAACACAAGTCGACCTTAAGCAGACAGGAGTAACGAGCATGGGCAGCCTAGACGCGGGTGAAGAGCTGAGCGTAAGCCTGAGGTTGAAGGTCTCGAGCTCCGGGTCAGGGACTGACAGCGCTTCAATAGAACTAGTTTACTCGCCTCAGTCAACCGAGACACCGCCATAGGCTGAGGAGTATGAGTCTTGCAAGCTAACCCCCTCCCCCCTCTTTTTTCCACCTATAATTATCTCAAGCTATCCATATTATTCGTCATCCTAACCACTATAATGGTTGTAAGCGCCGCAGTCTTCGCATACTCTACTTCAAGCTTGGCTGCGGGATGGGCTGACCCACCTGTGAGGCTTCAAGACCCGGGAACCCTGGGCGTCACAGTTGACCTTTACGACGACGGCGCAAGCGCAAGAGTGGACGTGACTAGTCAAGGAACCCTTACGCGTGTCCGAAGAAGCGCTTTCATCTGGGACGACTACTCCGACGATCCTTTCACCAGCGGGAGACTCACCGTTAACATGGAAGCATGGAGCTGGAACCCGGCGGGATACGTGGCGGTAACTGCACGCTCTTTAGCCCAGACTTGGGGAGGCGCATGCGTCGCCTACTATTCCACCAGCCCCCCCGCTGGAGCCAACATGGTGTACGTGCTTGTGAAGGAGCTTCACATTACGAATGCGAACAACCAGTACAGCGGGCTTATCACTGCTAATTCACCCATGCTTTTCAACCTGATGGGGTATCGCCGTGGAACCGGGTCCAACAGGTTTATAACCATAAGGAGGTTTTCAGGCGCCTGGTCCACTGTCGCCAGTGATTCATTAACACTGGCTGAGAACACTTGGTTCATCTTCCTAGGGAGGAGAGAATACTCTGGAACAGTGGGTTTCACCGTCTATGACACTGCTGGCGTGCAGCAAGGCAGCCCTATAGGCGCCGCGGACACAGCGTTCCAAGTTAATCTCGTCGGGGTCGGCGTGTATAGGGCAGGGGTCACTATAACGGCACATTTCGACGATTTTGTCGCCTGCGCCGACGCTAACCCTAGGTTTGTTAATGTCACGGGGCTTGAAGAAGGCTGGACGGTATATCTCTACGATGGAAACGGGAACCCCGTAAACCAGGCTACAGCAGGCCCGGATGGGAAGGCGAGTCTAAATGTTTTAACCAGGCCCATAGTCAGGAATGCCAGCTTCGAAATAAGGCTTGGAGAAGCAATCATTCTCCCTACGCAATCGTTCAGCGAGGTTGTCGGCGGCGATGTTTACGAGTGCAGCGTGAAGCACACCGCGATACTGGGCTTCAAGAACCAGGATTCTAAGGCTTACAGCGTCTATCTTAGGGTTGAAAGCATCCAGGTTCCGGCTGGCTACTCCGGCTCGATAAACCTTTGGGTCGGGCCCACGGCTGGAGCCACACCTATTCAGATAAATGGAAGCAGCGTTATAGTGGGTACTTCTTCAGAAACAGTCTTAAACCCGTTTGACACCAGTTATGTTTACGGCACGTTCCCCCTCTGCTCCACACCCTCCTCGCAAATAGTGCTTGCTCTCAGCCTCCACTACTATATTCCAAGCTCCAAGGTTGAGGTCGAGTATCCTGTTGAGGTGAATATACACGGGTAGGGAAAGTGGGTTAGATACATGCCACGCCAACCTGCCTGGGGAAGCGATCCTTATTCTGGCTTTAAGCAAGATTCTACCATGGTTGAGACAGAGCGTTTAAGTAATATTATTAGCCTCAATGAGGGGGTGCGCCCATAGGAGATGGAGCCATCCAACCCCTTCACGTGTTCGCGGCGCAACCTTCATCGTCTAACAGGCTATTTCCTCCTCGCCATCCTCGTCCTACTCGCCTTAGCAAGGTTCCTAGACCTACCGGTTTCTTTCTTCATGGTTTCAGGCAGGTCGATGGAGCCAACTCTGCTGATCGGCGACCTTGTTTTCGGCGTTAAGGCCAACTATACTGTCGGCGACATAGTTGTTGTCGAGGGTGCTAACAGAGTTAACTGCATAGTCCACAGGGTTGTTGAAATAACTCGGAGGAGCGTCACCACCAAGGGTGATGCTAACCCTGGCCCGGATAACCCGGTGGGCAGGGAGCAAGTGCTCTACAGGGTTTTCCTAGTTATCCCAAGGCTCCTCTGGATTCCGCCGCTTCTAACCGTTTTATTCCTCACGGGGCTCGGGTATTTGAAGAGCCTTCTCCACGGGGCGGAGCTCGGCAGAACCCTGTTAACCGTCGTCCTTTTCTTCTCAGTCTTCGACATCGCCACGATGACGATAATCCCAATATTTCATGTTAACCAGGCTATAGAGGTTAAGAGGCCCAGCGTAGTTCTGCGGTCAGCATCCCTCTCAGAAGACTACCGGTTTTTCAGGGCCGCCTACGGGAGCATAAGCATGCTGGAGCCCATCAGGGTAGACTGGGTTAGGATCAACGCCACCAACATGGAGTTCACCCCCAGCGAGTACTTTCTCGAGAACGACACTCTGATAGTGAGCATTCCGCAGCGGGTTTACGATGCATTATACGCAAACTCGCCTTCAACCGCGTGCGGCTTCCGGGTATACTGCAACATCGTCTTCGACAAGGCTAACCTCTACGGCTCCTACCCTGTTGCTTTCAGCTGGAGGAGGCTTGAAGTCAAGACGGTTAACGACACTGTCATGGTTTTCAACAATAATCCCGTCGCCTTCAACGCTACGTTTGAAATCCAATATTACGATCTCGACAGGTTTGGAAGGCTCTACTACGTTGGCTCAGACAGGTTTAACAAGACGCTTAAGCCTGTTTCAAGCTTCACGGTTAAGCCTGAGGAGAAGGGTGTTACCTGTTACGTCATAATGAGGTATGTTTTCCTGGGAGACAGCGTTATGGAGTCCAGGAAGGTGGATCTGGTTGACGGTTAAGATAATGATCCGGCTTGAAAAAAGGCTTCGAAGATGGCTGTTACTAGGCGCCCTGGCCTCGGTGGCTACAGGAATATTCTTCATAGTGCTGCTCAGCCTCCCGCTCGTCGTTTTCGACGGCGACATGCTAAACGGGAGTGTCGCAATAACATGGTATGACTTGAAGAACTACGGTGAGCCTGTCGAACACCCCGGCTTGGCAAGCATTCCCTTCCTTTCAATACCTGTCTTCGTCACAGCGTTCTTCAGCATAGCCACCGGCCTGTTAACAATAGTTAAGGCTTCCAGGAGCAGCATGGTCAGCCACATTACCGTCGAACTCCTACTGGGGGCTTTAGAGGCCTGCGTGGTTTTCACCGGCGTGTTCTACTCCCTAAGGCTCAACGTCATCCACGCTGTCTCAGTTCTCCCAACACAGGCCGGCGGAGCTGGTTCAGCGGGCCTGCTTGTCGTCCAAGGCTCGGCTATGAGCGAAACCATCGTGTCAACACTGATAAGACAGTTCTACCCGCTGGTCTTCTCAAACACCCTGCTCACGGTTCTAGTAGCGATAATAGGCTATAAGGCTGCTAAGGCTTTAGAAACTCCTGTTGAAGAACAGGTTTAGCGCGTGTAGCGCGCGCAAGAGCAAGTCTTAATAATCCGGAGGGCTCTTTTCAAAATGGTTTGAGAGACGAGGCTTTAAGATGGTTAAACGAGGGGGTTTGGGACCTGGAGACAGCGAAGATACTCCATGACTCAGGACGATACAACGCAGCCGCTTACTATTCACACCAGGCTGCTGAGAAGGCTGCTAAGGCCCTACTCTACCTTGTGAACGAGGCCGCCTGGGGCCACAGCGTGAGAATACTGTTGGAGAGGTTTGCGGAGAAGAAGAAGCTAATGGTCAACGAGCTTCTACAATACGCTAGGGAGCTAGACAGACACTATATGCCTTCACGATATCCTAATGCGCATCCTGCGGGAACACCTCATGAAGCCTATGATGAGAACACGTCCTTGAAAGCCGTCGAAGCCGCGGAGCGTTTAATCAGCTTCGCGAGGAAATTCATCGAGACGTGAGGATGCTTACTCTTGCATGGCGTTGAGGATGTTGTGAAAAGGCTGGCTTCAAGATACAGGCTTACAACAGTAATACTCTTCGGCTCCCACGCCAGAGGAGACTGGGGGCCCTGGAGCGACTACGACTTGCTAATAATAGGGGACTTTGAGAAAAAATATGTTGATAGAATAGGCGAGATTCTGGAGCTCCTCTCAGACATAAAGATCCCGGTGGAACCGCACCCCTATACTCTTCAAGAGGCTTTGCAGATGCTGGGTGAAGGAAACCCGCTGATAGTTGACGCTATTGAGGAAGGCAGAGTGCTTTACAGGAGCGAGGAATACGATAGGCTGCTCGAAACCTTCCGGAGGCTCAGGGAAAAAGGCATGCGTAGAAGCAGCACATCCATAATCCTGCCTGAGACAGGGGATGCTTAGCCCCTGTTCCTCTAAGTGTGCTTTCAAAGCAAACATTCCAGCGTGCTGAAAGTTTAGGCGGCGACAACGCTCGAAACGCATGATGGAGAAACCTTTTTGAAAGAAACCAGTGCAACCCCGCCTCCCTAGACACGTGTCAGCAGCATTTAGCATGGCCTCTGACGCGCGCAATCGGGTTTAAAAAAAGATTTTCGGGGGGCTAAGTCGCTTCCAATAGAGTCTCAGTGCTTCTAACACCCTTCAAAGACAGTATTTTCAAAGCTGTTTTCCTCAAGCCCTTAACATCCTCAGCCTTGATGAAGACCACGGCGTCGAACCTTCCGAAAACAGGGTAAGCATCTACAACACCCTTAATCTTCGAAGCCGCCTGACAGATTTCAAGAGCAGCCGCATAACCTGCTTTAACAAGCATGACTCCCCTAACCATGACTCTACACCTCCAGCGCTATCAGCGTCTCGGTTGCAAGCACGCCACTGACCCTGCTGATCCTCGACAACAGTGACGCAAGCTCCTTGAAATCACTAACCTTCGCGTCCACAACAACGTCAGTCCTCCCGAAGGTTGGGAAAACCATTTTAACACCAGTCATGCCTTTTATTTTCTTAGAAACATCCTTGTGCTTCCCGGAACTTGTTTTAACCAGGATACATGCTTTCATTTCTACACATATAGTAGGCGGAGGTTTTTATATATTCTTTTCCCTCTTCAAGCGCACACATGTCTCGCAAGCGTCTCGAAAAGGATTGTAAACCAGGCTATTAACGCCGGAAAAACCCTTGTTCAAAGGAAGATTCAGCCTAGCGCATGTTTCTCAGAAAGACAGGGATTAGCTCAGAATCGTTCAAGACGGTTTCCACTGGTGGGCTTGAGGCAGTTGCTCCAAAGTTTACCATCCACGTGGTCGAAGCTTTGCGAGGAATTCTTTCATACTCCTCCGTCTCCCCCCGTCCAAGGAACAGCTCGCGTGCTGCTGGTGTCGATGAGAAGCATTTGGTCGACGCTCCTCCCGGCCTTGTGCTGCAGCTCTATAGATTCAGATTCCGACCTAATACAACTCCTTAACGTTTTCCAACCAACCCTGCCTGACTTAAGCGCTCAGCACGCCCGTGTTTAAAACGAAGCCTACCAAGACGTGAAAAAGCCGAAATAAGGAATAAGAATATTAGACCCATCCCCTGGCCTTCATAGCCTCAACAACTCTTCTAACAGCAACAATGTAGGCAGCCGTCCTAGGGTCAACATCCTTATCCTTAAACTCCTTCAAGGCTTCAACAACCTCCCAGAAGGCCCTAGTCATCTTAGCGTCAAGCCTCCTGTAGACCTCCTCATAATCCCAGTAGTATCTCGAAAGATTCTGAACCCATTCGAAGTAGGAGACAGTCACACCCCCAGCGTTAGCCAGAAAATCCGGAACGACGAAAACCCCCTTATCGTGGAGAACCTCGTCAGCCTCAGGCGTCGTTGGACCGTTAGCAAGCTCGAGAACCACCCTAGCCTTAACCCTGCCAGCGTTACTCCGGGTTATCTGGTTTTCAAGAGCAGCCGGGATCAGAACGTCAACCGGAAGCTCCAGAACCTCCTCGCCACTAATCCTCGTTGAAGACTCGTAGTTAACAACGCTTCCAGTCTCCGCCTTAACCCTGCTAACCCTACCATACGGCAACCCGTCTTCGTTGAAAACCCCTCCCCTGGAATCACTCACCGCAACAACCCTCACGTTTTTGAAAAGCCTCGTCGCCAGAAAATGCGCCAGCGAGCCAGCGTTACCATAGCCCTGAATCGCAACAGTCACCACATCATCCTCGGGGGAAGCATCAGGAATATTCGAAAGCACGTGAGGAGGCATGTAAAGCCTGGACTCGTCAACCATAAGACCGAGCTCGAGAAACCTGGCAGCCTCCCTCAAGACAAACATGCCGCCTCTCGCAGTAGCATCCTCCCTACCCTTAGAACCCCCCGCGACAAGCAGCTTACCCGTAATAACCTCAGGCACATTATACCCAGTAATCACCGAAAACTCATCCATCATCCATGTCATCACCTGAGGATCAGTATAAACATCCGGAGCAGGAACATCCTTCAACGGACCCAGAAAGCCGGCGAGAGCCCTAACGTAAGCCCTAGCAAGCCTCTCTTTCTCATTCGCGCTCAGCTTCTTCGGGTCGCAAACAACACCACCCTTCCCACCACCAAAAGGCAAATCCAGCAGAGCACACTTCCAGGTCATCCAGGCAGCCAGAGCCTTAACAGTATCTAGACTCTCCTCAGGATGCCACCTTATCCCACCCTTAGTCGGACCCAACGCATCATTATAATGGACTCTGAAGCCAGTGAAAACCCTGACAGAACCATCATCCATCCTAACCGGAATATTAACAACCAGCGTCCTCAAAGGCTCCCTAAGCAGAGAACGCGTAGCCTCATCCAAACCCAAAACTCCAGCACACTTATCAACCTGCCTCTGGGCATTCCTAAACGGATTCAGCTCCTCAGTCAAGCCATAGAGCCCGCAAAAAATGGAATATATAAACTTTTCCTAAAACCCCATTTAAACATATCGGAAAAAACATCTGTTAAGCATCGCTGAGAACACTGGCAAAACATTGTAGCAGGCGAAGCATACGTGTACGCGAGTTGATCTTGGATACTGAGAGCAGCGAATGCTAGCATGTGAAGCGAACATCCTTGGACGAGAGAGTTAGAGAGGAGTACCTAGGGTTATTCGCTTAGCACGCTCTGATAATTTTTCAAAGTGGTGTGCATGGTGAGCACTTCACCGCTGGATGCTACTCGCCGTAGAGTTTTTGCAGGCCAGCGATGTCGCCGTAGTAGAGGTCTCTTTTACTGGTTTCACCGTAGTCAGAGTATCCGTACATGGTTTCCCTCCACGCTGGAGGCTGGTAGAGGTCGGCTAGCCCGACGCCGTGTCCAAACTCATGCGTCGCAATGTTCCGTATATCCATCACGTTTTGATCAATAGTGGCGTCTCCCCAAGCGTAATACGTGTTGAAAAGTATGTCAAACTCGATAATCTGCTTATCCCTCCCCGAGAAGTATCCCCATATTACGGTGACTGCGATCACGTTCGGCTCAGGGTAGGATTCGAAGACAATCTCATTTCTACCGTCAGGCATGTCACCATCCCAATTCGCGTTGTGAGCAACTAGGTATGAGGCGAAGAGCTCTATGCTCGTGTAAGAATCCCACTCCTCGGCGGCGGCGCGCAACGCGTCCACGATTTCTCTCCTGGTTAAACCATAAGGATTATCAGGATCGACGACGAACGTTACAGGCAGTTTCTTCCACTTGGCTCCGAGAAGCTTGTAGTATCCCTCGCTCGCAGGAGGCCTGCCTGCTCCCTGAGCCCTGTAGTGGATGAAAACAATCTTCTCAGGCGGCGGTGCTGCAAGAACCGGCAGCATTGTTGACAGCAGGGCTAGGGACAGTAATGCGGCGAAAACAATCCTCCTCTTCTCATCCATCTTTCCCGCCTTCAAGCCATACCACTCTTGGTTGAACACCAGCACGTTTTATTTAACCCTTTCCACTCCTCCAGAATCATGAGGATGGTTTCACCTTCTTCTCAGAGATGACGAGGAAGACGGTGAAGCCTGTGAAGTAGAGCAGCGCGGCGTAAAAGTCGCAACTAGCTAAAAGCCCGGGTAGAACCAGCAGCAGTGCTACGCCCAGCGTGAGCCAGAGGGCTTCAAGCAGCTTCATGCTCCATGGCTGCGCAGCCATGTGGCTTAAAACGTTTCCACGAGAAAAATGGATAACATGGTTAAACTTTTTCATAGCGCCGCTGTTAATTTACAGCGTTAAAACATTGGATTCACGCATCAATCCTATTTCAACGTGTTCACAGCCTGTTAAACAAGGCTTGCGATGAAATTAGCGATAGAGGCTGAGAACGCTGGCTTAAAGCTGCTTATACTCGATGTTGAGGAAGAGTAGGGGAACATAATTCCGGAATTGCAGGGAAGACCGAATACTATGTGACCGAGAGGAAAAGATAAACCCTTTTAACTTGAACGATGTTGGCCTAGTCAAGCCCTTCTTAAAGAAACGATTTTCAAAGGCATAGAAGTTGAGTATAGAGATCTATCGCCTCAGATGAACTACGTTTTAAACAAGTGCATAGAAAAAAGTGCTAACATACCTGAGCTCAATGATAAGCACGCTACAGCAGCCACGTATGTTTTCACCCTCTGCCTACAAGCTTAACTCCAGTTATGCTCGACACATCTAGGGTCAGGGCCCTCAAGTCCTCCGACTCGAAGTTTAGCGCGCGCTATGATTATTGGTGCCCTAAGCTTCAGCGGCCTCTCGGCGAACCTATTCCCCAAGATAACCTCCGTGTTACATGGTACCCTGTAATGGTCTATGGGCGGTCTTGAGGTCTGTGCACAAAGGAAGACTAGGTCGTCGAAGTGTGGAAAGTACCTTTTGGCGCCCATACCTCGTACTATGTGGTGTCCGAGAGCAGCCTTCTGCCGTATATCATCTACGATGTAGCTGCTCCAAGTGAAGTTGTGAGTCAGCGGCAACGGGACGACGTCTATAGCATTTGCTGGACAATGTTCCACGCACACCATGCAACCCACGCAATCGATCTTGCGGATGGGTACTACATCCTCTCCAATTAAGCAGAATACGTTTTGAGGACAGAGTTTAGTGCACAGCATACATTTCCTGCAGTGAACGTTATCTAGAGAGATATTATAGTGCGCGTATGTTCTCCTCACCCTAACCGCAGAACCCTCCTGCATTCTGTAGAAGGGACATGGACAAATCCGTAGCTTAGCCTCCTTCGCACTCGTTCCTCCTCGTCTACATCCAGGTCAACGACCTTTGCGTTCTTCCCTAAGCGGGGGTGTCGCCCGAGAATATTATCTGCCCACCTATTATGGATTCCCCAGCGTAGTCGCCAAGTTTACCAAGTACCAATATTTCCCCACCCATCATGTAGAGGCCGGTCATTATTCCTGCGCTCCCGCCTACTATGACCGTGCCACCTTTCATTAGAGAACCGACCCTATCGCCAGCACTACCCCTAACGATCATCAACCCGCCGTAAATCCCGCGCGCGCTTCGAGCTGTAATGCATGCTCACCCGCGCTGTGAGGGTCAGGATACTTTTAGGAATGTAGGTTCTCCCACTCATCAAAACACCGTAGATTGTTTCTAATAAATGAATTCCTGTCTTGGTTTTAAAATGATTCCGCTTAATCTCCTCTACACTCTTCACAGGTATGGAGTCCTCATGAATATTTATAATGAAATCCGCCTCTATTATGATTTGAAAATTCTTTTGGTATCGTTCTTAAAATACTCGACCATCTTAGGACAAATATTGTCCATTATCATCTTCTATATGTCGAAGTATAGGTAGAACTCGTACGGATGTGTCCTCGCGGAGACTTGAACATGCTCGCTTAAACCGTTCTCAATAATCTTCTCGACAAGCTCATCCGGGAAAACCGGATTCAGAAACTCCCTATCACTCTTCAAGCATTCAATAGCCTCCTTAAGGCTTCCCGGGAGCTCTTTTATCCCAAGTTGCCTCCTCCTCTCAGGAGTCAGGTGGTAAATGTTCTCGTCAACGGGGTCGCCGGGGTCGTTCTTCTTCAAGATGCCGTCAAGCCCAGCGCTCATCACTGCTGCGAAACACAGATATGGGTTGCAGGAGGGGTCGGGGGTTCTGAATTCAACCCTCTTTCTGGCTGCGTTAGCAGCACCCTTCTCGTACACCGGGATCCTTATGTTCGCGGACCTGTTCCCCCTGCTCCAGGCTATGAACACCGGTGCCTCGTAACCCGGGACAAGCCTCCTGTAGGAGTTGGTCGTAGGGTTTGTTATGGCTGTCAACGCTCTGCTGTGCTCAAGCAATCCTCCTACGAAGTATCTTCCAAGCTGGCTCAGCTCAGCATACTCGTCGTCAGCATCGTAGAAAAGGTTTACAAGTTGCTCCTCCTCAGCCCTGGTGGAAGGGTCTCCCCAAAGGCTGACGTGAACATGCATCCCGCTAGCATTATCTCCGAATATTGGTTTAGGCATCATTGTCGCAACCATCCCGTGCTGAACAGCAACGTTCTTCAAAACGTACTTAAGCGTCATCACGCTGTCAGCCATCTTAACCAGCCTATCCCTAAACATGTCTATCTCCCCCTGCCCGGCAGTGGCAACCTCGTGGTGATGAGCCTCGCAGACAACCCCGAAATAATCCTCCATCAGCCTAACGACGGTGGAGCGGTACTCCATCAGGCTGTCGTGCGGAGGAGCGGGGAAATACCCCTCCTTAAACCTGATCGGATAGCCCTCGCCTGAGGACCAAGCTGCCTCCGGAGACTCGATAACGTATGATTGACCCCTGTAAGGATTTAAAACATCCCACGTAACCCTTTTGAAGACGAAGAACTCGACCTCGGGCCCCCAGTATGAGGAGAAACCGTGCTCCGACGCGTAGTCCTCAGCCCTCTGCGCGACAAACCTTGGATCCCTGGTAAACCTGCCGCCACCATAGCCCGCGTAAACATCGCAGATGAGCCTCGCAGTCTTGTTCTCAGCGCTCATCCACGGGATTATGGCGAACGTAGAGGGGTCGGGCTTCAAAACAAGGTCTGAGTCGAATATTTCTGTGAAACCCCTTATGGAGGAGCCGTCGAGCTTGGGAACGCCCTCCGTGAAATCAGTGGTCTTAAGCCTTCCAGCTGGAATAGTAACGTGCTGCAAACGCCCGGGAACGTCGGTGAACTGGAAGTCGATGAACCTGACTCGCTCCTCCTCAATCCTTCGAGCTAGGCTTGAGAAACCACCGTCGCCAGCAGACATACCCTGCCCATTGTCCAGACAACTATTTAAACCTTATTAACACTATTCAGTTAAAAAGGTGTTAAGCAACACATTTCAACAGTTTACAGCTTGGAAACTAGACAAACGGAAAGAGGGGGGCTCGTCTTGAAGACATGCCTGCATACGGCCAAGCAATCTTGCAGAACAAGAATAGTGCAGGCAGGCTGGACGAATATAGCGGTGCTTAAAAAGGTGTGTAAAAGATCGCGCGCAAGGCTTAAAATACTCAGAGGAAGCCTGAAACGTTATCAAGCAGTAAAACACCTTAGAATGAGCACGCGCTATGGTTGAGATTCAGTTTCAGATACACTGAAAAATAAAGAGTATTACTGGTTTCAAACCAGCTTTCTCAAAAGGCTACAACTAATCCTCCTTCCTCTCCCCCTCGCCTTTCTCCCCAGGCTTCTCAGCCTCGCCAAGCATCCTCTCCAACTCCCTCCTAGTCTCCTCCTGCAGCTTCTTAATCTCGCCAACCTTGTCCTTAACACTCCTCAACCAGTCCTCACTAGCCTCAATACCCTTATGGGCGAAGAAAGCAATAGCATCATTCCTACTCCTAAACAAGCCGGCTTCAACAAGCGCGTCAATCAAATCCAAATCCGTCTTGGGAAGCCTAACAGAGGAAACAATCATCGAGCCCCGCCAAGCCCTGGAGAGAGCATCCTCAACAAGCTTACCAATATCAGGAATCTTAACCTCATGCACCCTAGCCTCAGGAGCCTCCGGAACCCTGAACTTCATCACGTAAGCCTCCCTCTTAACCTCACGCCTCAAATCCCTAAGCCTATCCCTAACCTCATCCTCAACATCCTCAACCCGGTCGAGAAAACCATCTAAACGGTCCTCAGCCTCCTCAAACCTATCCTCGAAAAACTCCCTGAGATCGTCGAAAGCCTCCCTCAGCTCATCTCGACGCTTAGGCTCAGCCAAAGCAGCATCCCTCAACCTGTCCCTGAAAGCCCTTAACTCCCTAAACAATTCGCCCCTAGCCTTCAACAACTCATCCCTAACCTCAAACCTCAAACCCTTAACCTCCTTCAACAAGCCCTCAAGCTCGCCAGAATCCCTAGTCCGCCCAACCCTAGCCTCAACCTCAGACAACCTTGAAGAATGCGTCTCCGCAAGATCCAAAACCCTCTTAACAGCATCCTCAACCTCACGCCGCAACCGCTCAAACTCTGCCTCAAATCCAGACATCATTCCACACTCTCCTCCCGTTGGTTTTGTATCAATACATTACATCTGCCAGTACAATTTAAACTTTTCGGTTAGCGCGGCTGTTTCAATTAATAAAGCGCATTCCAACTTTTGTTCAAATCCATCTTTTTGCTCGTGCTAAACCATACTTAAACATCGGATTCAAAAGACTCTCGTAACGCGTGCAGATTAGGATTTCATCCCCATGATTCTAACCAAGCATCTGGAGACTTTTTCTCCGAAAACTCCTTTGATAAACTCCACGTCGTCGCTGTTCAACACTTTAAGCCCCCTAACGAATAGAGCGTAGGCTGCGACGCCGGTTAAAACATGCAGAGGGAGAAACAGGCTTCCCTGGAGAAACTGTTGGGCAGCAAGCACCACTATCGCCATGAGAGTTGAGGATAGGATGGTCTTGAAAGCAGCTGTAGCGTCTATCCTAATCGCCACGATCCTCTTAATGAAGAATAGTGAGAGCAGGAAGCTTAGAAGGATGGAAACCCCCTTGACGATAACAAGGCCAACTAGGTTGAGAACCGCCACTAGGGGCATGAACACTATGCTGAGCAGTGTTGAAGCAAGCGTCACGAGGAGAATAGTCTTGGTCCTCCCGTATACTAGAAGCAGATTGCTGAAGGCTGTGTAAACCCCGTAGACCATGCCGAAGACGGATAGCGTCGCCAGCGTCAGCCAGCCCGGCTCATACTGCCTTCCCGCGAAAACAATTAACACCTGTCTAGAGGTTGACGCTAAGCCTAATGCAAGCGGGAAGAGAAGCAGCATCGTGTACCTGCTAACCCGTCTAACACCCTCGGAGACGGCTGAATGCTCACCCCTACCGTACAACACGCCGTAGTAGGGGAGGAGCGAAGAGCCTACTGCTGAAGCAATGGATGCGTAGACTGAGAACGCTGTGTAGGCAACGTTGTACACTCCGAGCTGTTGAAGCGGGAGAAAGGCGAGGATGAGAGCCTTATCATACCAGTTGTAGATGAAGGAAACTATTGACGCAGCATAGACTGGGGCCGAGAACCTCAGCATGCTCCATAAAACACCATGCTCCCCGGAGGACCCTTTTCCGAAGCCCGTAAGCCTGAGGATTGAGGAAGCCAGCAATGCTAGCAACACAATGCTCCCCGTAATCCAGCCGTAGAACACTCCCGTCAATCCATAGCCTTGGAGCAGGAGTGCGACTATTGAGGCCCATCTGGCTGCGACGGAAGCCGTGTTGAAGAAAGCCATGGTTTTCAAACGCCCTGTTCCAAGGAGGATACCATTCAGAAGAGAAGCGATGGAGACGAGCGTCATGTCCACGGCGACTATGGCTAGCAGGCTAGAGTACCCGGGGGATCCGAAGAAAACCTGGGAAACAATCGTCGACGAAGACAGTATTAGGATGAAGACTGCTATGGAGACTAGGAGCCTGAAGATAAGGGCTGAGAAAACATGCTTCGCGTAACCCGTCTTCCTCCCGATGCTCTCTGAAACAAATCTCGCGATAGACGTGTTCAACCCGAAGTCAACCAGGACTTGGACGAGGGAGTGTAGGAGAGTAACCCCGGCTACAACACCCATCTCCTCCTGCGTTACCAGCCTAGCCATGAAAGCATAGCCCAAGACGCCGATAACGGTTGAAACAACATTTTGAACAACAAGATATATTGAGCCGACGGCTACGGAAGCGATGCTCAAACCCTCATCGGCAGGCAACGCTATCACCCTCCTACCTGAGTGCAGGAGCCAACCGCGGTCCCGGCACGCCTTCAATATAAGAAGTATTCGCCTGAAGCCCCATGCCTTCTTAAGAAGCAAGCGTAATCAGCTTAAAAGCTTTAAAAACCGGAATGTTCTTAACCCTATTCTAAACGCTCAGAACAACCTCTAGTTGCACACTGCCTCATGCCCTTCAGCTTTTTCACTGTATTCAGTAGCTCGTGCTTGCAGAAAAGTATCCTGAGACCTAAGCCCGGTTCCCCAGCGCGTGCTATTAATAAATTATGCTTATTACGGTTATTCTGAAAAAAGAATAAGGATTTAGATAGAGATTAAGATTATTACAGCTTTGAGCCCATGAATTTCACTAGGTCTACTAGGCGCACACTGAAACCCCATTCATTATCGTACCATGAAAATATTTTTATAAATCTTCCTTTTCCTCCTGGTGGGATTACTCTTGTGTCTAATGCTGAGAATATTGATGAGTGGCTATTATGCAGAAAGTCTACTGAGACAAGCGGCTCGTCAACGTATTGCAGTATGCCTTTCAAATATGTTTCTGAAGCTTCTTTAAATGCTGCGTTGATCTCTTCTACTGACGCTTCTTTCTCTATTTCGCAGGTGAGGTCGGTCAACGATACGTCTGGCACAGGCACTCTTAGGGCTATTCCGTCTAGCTTGCCCTTCAACTCCGGGATTACTTCTCCTATTGCTATCGCCGCCCCGGTTGTAGTGGGTATTATTGAGAGCGCCGCTGCTCTTGCTCTCCTGAGGTCTTTATGTACAAGGTCTAGTGTCCTCTGGTCGTTTGTATATGCGTGAATTGTCGTCATTAGGCCTCTTACTACTCCGAAATTTTTCAGGAGTACTTTAAGCATTGGTGCGAGCGAGTTTGTCGTGCACGACGCCATTGAGACTATGTGGTGTTTATCCGGGTTGTACATTTCATGGTTCACGCCGATGACTATTGTTATGTCTGGTTTTTTCGCCGGGGCGGATATGATGACTTTCTTCGCTCCTCCTTGGAAGTGTTTGCTGGCATTCTCCCTGTCTGTGAACAGGCCTGTGGACTCGACGACTATGTCTACGCCATGGTCTTTCCACGGTATTAGCGCCGGGTCTTTCTGCATAAGGACTTTAAGCTCTCTTCCATCTACCTTTATCACGTTTTCTCCTACTTCAACCTTGTTCTTCAACGGGCCATGGATCGAGTCGTATTTCAACAGGTGCGCGTTAGTCTTAGTGTCGGCAATATCGTTTATCGCAACCACTTCAAAGGTTTTACCGTATTCGGGGTCCTCGAGGGCCGCCCTGTAGAAGAGTCTGCCGATCCTTCCAAACCCGTTAATACCTACTTTTACCGTCATTTTCCCATAGAGGCTTCCTCAGGGTGTTTAAAAACTTAATGCGGATTCCATTATTGATGAGGAAACTCTTTAATCTTAATCTATGCGAATACTTTGCTCATGAGTGCCAGTGTCGAGGAGATTGTTAGGAGACGGGTTTTACGAGAGGTTGAGAAATACCAGTTTTTCAGGAGGGCTGCTGTTGCCCTCTCGGGTGGGAAGGATAGTGGGAGCCTTCTTCACGTTGTCAGAGAAGTGTGCCAGGATAAAGAGGTTATTCCCATCCATCTGAATCTTGGCATAGGCGGTTTCTCAGAAGCCTCTGAGCGTTTTGCGAGAATGCAGGCTGAAAAAGCTGGTCTCCAGCTTGTGGTTTTCAACCTTCAGAGGGAATTTGGCTTCACAATTATTGATGCGGCGAAGGTTTACCCGAAGGTTTGCAGCGTCTGCGGAGGTTTTAAAAGATACCTTTTGAACAAGGTTGCCTACGAGCTTGATGCTGAAATCATTCTGACTGCTCACCACTTAGAGGATTTTCTAGTGAGGATGTTGAAGTCTGTTTTGAACGCAGGGTTTGAGGAGCTCGCTAGGTTTAAAACATATCTCCCGAGGAATGGGAACTTGGTTGCTAAAGGCAGGCCGTTCTGCAGGGTTCCGGAGAGGCTCATAATGAAGTATGCCTCCGTCACAGGCATTCCGTTTTTACCTGAGAAATGTCCTGTTGGGAGGAAGGAGAATGTTGAAAGATTCAGGAAGGCGGTTGAAATCCTTGCTTGGAGGCAGAGTCAGAAACTTCTTTATTTCTCGTCGTTGACGAAGCTGGCTGAGAAGCTTCAGAGCAGTGGAGCCATGCCTGTTTCAGAGTTGAGGCCCTGCTCGTCCTGTGGCTTTCTTGCTTCAAGCGAAACATGCTCGTTCTGTGCGAGGGTGAGAAAGATCAGGGCTTTTCTAGGCAGGGAGTAGGCGTAATGGTCTTCACGAATACTTGTGTTAAGCCGGTTTCTAAGCAATTCTTTAAATACGTTGCCTGCCTAAACATTTTTGGAAGCGGGATACTACATGAGGATCGCCTTCGTTTATGACGCAGTGTATCCCTGGATTAAAGGCGGTGTAGAGAGGAGAATATACGAGATTGGAAGGAGGCTATCCCGCCGGCATGAGGTGCACTGGTTCGGCTTAGAGTGGTGGGGCAGTGGAGAGAGGGATATTGACGGTATTCGACTTCACGGGGTTGGAGGGGGAAGACCGCTTTATGTCAATGGGAAGCGGTCGATAAGCGAGGCCTTATACTTCGGGCTTAAGCTACTCTCAGGATTCAAGCATGATGTCGACTTCATAGATGTTCAAGCGTTCCCGTACTTCTCCTGCTTCACCTCTAAGGCCCGCTCCATGACGACGGGGGCACGCATGGCAGTGACGTGGCACGAGCTTTGGGGAAGCTACTGGTTTGAATACTTGGGTATTAAGGGGCTCGCGGGCTGGGCTGTTGAAAGAGCCGTCCCCAAGCTTACATCCATACATATTGCTGTATCAAGCGTGACGAGGAGAAGACTGGAGGCAGTTGGTGTTCAAGCCGAGGTGATCCCAAACGGAATAGACTTTGAGCATATAGCGAGAGTCAACAGGAGTTGTGAGGAGTCTGACCTTGTTTTCGCAGGAAGGTTGGTGAAAGAGAAGAATGTTGACTTGATTATAAGGGCTGTTAGGATCCTGAGGAAAAGTGTTCCAGACGTTAAATGCGTAATAATAGGCGACGGGCCGGAGAAACAGGCTCTAGTAAGACTATCAGACCGCCTTGGAGTAGGCGGAAACATTGTGTTTAAAGGGTTCCTTGATAATCACGACGATGTTATAGCTTGCATGAAGTCTTCCAAGGTTTTTGTACTCCCCTCGACCCGGGAGGGTTTTGGAATCGTTGTGTTAGAGGCGAACGCGTGCGGGATTCCTGTCGTCACGGTTAGGCACGAGAGGAACGCTGCTTGCAGCCTAGTGGAAGAGGGTTTAAACGGTTTCACATGCCCCGTTTCACCTGAGAAAATCGCGGAGAAAATCCTGGAGGCCATGTGCAGGAACATGAGGCAGGAGTGTTTTAACAATGCTTCCAAGTATGACTGGAGCAAAATAGTAAACCTTTACGAGAATCTTCTGGAAAGGATCTAAAGTGCCATAGGCAGCCGGTTGTTTCCTACTGGCGCTTCTCCCCCGAGATCTTTAAAACGGTGCTTGTGTTAAGGTATGGCGGGACCCTGCCGGCCAGCAGCATGGAGCAAACCTCTGAGCCAAGCCCTTTTGAAACAATCCTGTTGAACACTCTCCATGTTAAAACAGATACTGCAAGCATCCTCCTCGTGTCCACAACGAGAACCCTCCACTTCCTGCAAAAGTTTGCAGCATCCCTAGAAACCTCCACCCTGCCGAAGTGCGTCGCCCTGGCATACATTCCCCGTCTAGACCTTACTCTTGCCCTCGACAATGCTACTACGCATATGAACTCCCTGTTCCCGGGGCTGATCCTCCAGTATTTGTCATGCTTTACAGCATTTACAAGGTCCTCCGCCTCTCTCTTTGTCAAACCTTTGAAAACACTATTCTTGAACATCTTGATTCACGAGAGCTTGGGGGAGATGATGAGTGCCCAGGGCAATCCTTAAGAAGACTGTAGCTCAACCACTCTGATCCCGTAGAAACCGGCTAGTTGCCGCGCGTCATCTGTCAGCTTCGGCTTAACTATTAAAGTCGACCCGTTAATCATCTCCTCAACGTCATTCCTCTTAGTGTAGAAGCCAACTATGGATGTGACTGGAACATCAGTCACGTCGAAAACAATGTCGCAGACAATCGGCTTATCCCCGTTTAAAACACCTATGTCGAACGCATGCGTGATTCCAGATTTACCGGTTATCTTAATGTCCTCCTCAACCTGCAACCCAACCATTGAAAGGTATTGAGAGAGCTGTTTTTTAAAAGAAGCATACTCCTCCTCCCTCATCTTCAACTCCTGCTCAACCGGGAGCATCCTAGCCGATACTTCCTCAGGCTGCATCATGCTTCTGAACAGCTTCTTGAGAGACTGTACCAAGGCATCGCTATTAGTCCAGATCGCAGTGGCCTCTTTCCTCTCAGCCCGGCTTACACCCGGCGGCTTCGTGAACAGGAGAAGCTGCTTATTGTCAACGATTACGAAGCACGGTGCTGAAAGACTCATCGTCTTAACCTCTATCACCTCGGCATGCTTCTTGAGGAACGACGTGATGCTTGACGTGCCTGAAATACCGTGTGTAAGTATCTGGATGCGAACATTATCTTTGCTCAAGTTGCGAAGCTTCTGAAGGATCCCCGCGTTATACGCTCTGACGAGTTCAGTCCTGAGAGCCACGATGTTAACCTCCTCCTTAGCCTCGTCAAGCATGTCTGCAAACCTAGCGTAAATCTGCTCTATCCCCTTTAAAAGCTGAAGCTTCTCCTGCTCCTCCACTTTAGAAGGCACGCGGACCGTCTTCCATATTTCCATAAGCTCCTCCTTGCTTTTCTCCATCGTCATCACCCTTCTCTTCTCAGCCTCTATCAGAATGTCTAGAGCTTTTTCGAAGCCTATTGCTGAAAATTTGGCGGGACGGTCCAGACTGGCTTCAATAATACCCTTGTTCTGGAGGCTTGTCAGTATGTTGTACACCTCTGTCCTGGAAATGCCTAGTGATAACCCTATTTCACTGGCCTTCATCGGCCCTAGTTTTAAAAGATGCATGAAAACCTTGGCCTCATTATCCGTTAAACCGTATTCGCCAAGCTCCTCCTGAAGCTTTTCAAACTCTTGAGATCCCCCTTCTAGAGCAACGCGACTCTCTCCCTCAGTGGAAGCCATCGCTGGATTTAAACATATGTGTGTCAACGGCACTAATTAAGCTTTTTTAAAAACCCTGGGAAATACGTCTAGCAATCTTTAGATCCTCAGCCCATATAGGCTGAGAATGCTTAACGCAAAACCCTTAAGTATTGAAGCCCGGCTCATGCTTAAGGATGATCGGGTTAATCCTGGCGGCTGGAAAGGGCACTAGAATGCGGCCTTATTCCAACGCGATAAACAAGGAGATGTCCCTAATCGGGGAGAGTCCCGTCATAGAGTATAATGTGAAGGCTCTTGCAGACGCTGGAATTAGAAAGGCGTTCATAGTGCTCGGAGAAGGCAAGTGGCAGATATTCGAGTACCTTAGGGACGGCTCCAGGTTTAATATTGCACTCTCCTACATCTATCAAGACCTGGGTGAGAAGGAGGAGAAAAAGGGTACGGCGAAGGCGATACAGGTTGCTGAGGAATGGGTTAACGATGATTTCATAGTTATCTATGGCGACTCGTTTTTCTACCCGTATGATTTCCTCAGGAGCGAGATTGAGCTCCACCAGATGGAAAAAGCTGATGTCACAATGGGGATCTACATGATGAAAGAGTATAAGGATTACGGTATTGTTCAGACGCACGGCGGCAGGGTTGTCGACATTCTGGAGAAGGCGACCGAGGAGGAGGCGGAGAAGACTAAGGTCGACGACATGTTTGCAGTCAACTCCGGCCCACTGGTTTTCACGCGTGGAGTCTTCCCATATATTAGGCGGACTCCTGTTTCGCCAGCCGGAGAATACTGGATAACTGACACGATCAGGCTGATGATTAAAGACGGTAGGAAAGTATTGGCGTACAGGATACCCGAGGGAGTCTTCTGGAGGGACATTGGAAGAATGAAGCATAGAATGGAGGCTGAAGCATACCTCTTGAGCAAGCATTCCGACTACAACATGCTAAACAGGAAGTGAACAGCCTGAGCCCTCGACAGCCATCCTGATAAGGCGTAGCGCGTCTTCAAGCTTAATCTCCTGTTTAAACTGGATGCCGCCAATATTTGCCCTGCCTCCCGCGTTCACACCATTGTTTTTCAAGAGTTCAACGTAAACCTTGCTGAGGTCTATGCCTCTCGCAGCTATGGTTGCGGAAACCGGTTTGCCCTTCCTTAAGCCTATGCAGACAACCACTTTCTCACTCTTCTCCAGCTCGAACATCATCATTCTTCTAGCAGCAGCCTCAAGCTGGTCGGTAACATCATACGTGAAGTAGGTGACTACACCTGTTCTGCCTAAGGAGCTTCTAAGCTTCTCAACCCTGTTCTCCACGAGGCCCCATCTACCTATCTCACTTTCAACCCACTCCAGAACACTGCTCCAATCCATCTCGTAAACCATGCGCGTGAGGCTGGTTCTAACATCTTCCCTCATGCTGTTCAAGAGAAAAGCCTTATTCATCTTCACAGACAGCTCTGAAACCATGTTTCCAGAATCTATCTCGTCAACAGCCTCGAGAATCCTGACACCGTTCTCGTTTAACTCAAGGAAGTCTTTGAAAACATTGAAAACAAGCCTTGAAACACTTCTAATCCCGCTGTTAAACAGTACTTCCCTGGTTTTCCTAGAGCCGTTATAAAGCGCTATTACAGGTGCTTGACCATGGTGGTCTATCAAAACGTTGCTGCCAACGTAAGTCAAGCCTTTACTTAAAGGGAGCTCTATAAGAATGCTTCTAGAGGCTTTCACAGTGTCGATCTCGCTGGGCTTAGGATATTGGATTCTTGAAATATCCGCGCCCAGAGCCTTCCCAGTTATTGAGGCGGCGAAAATCCCGTCTAGATCAGGGTCGCTCAGTATCATGTACTCCGGATTGTCCTCAACGAAGCGGAAGAGTATTCGCCTCCCCTCCTCGTTTTCAAAGCTCAAGCCTTGTTTCCCCTTTTTCAGAGTACTGGTGGAGTCTTCCAGAGCACCCTTATTTAAAACTATTTTTAAAAACTACTACGGCTAGACCATCCCTGGTTAAAAGATTTGAAGCATGCTTAGGAGGATAATAATTGCTCCGAATGCTAGGCAGTAGTAGGAAAACTTGTGGAAGCTATGTTTAGCAACGTACTTCCTAACCGTCCCTAGGGCAAGGTAGCCGACGACAGCGGTTACCAGAATCCCTAGGCTAATCATCCAATACTCCTGCTCGAAACTAATTTCTTGAAGCTTAACTAGGCTTCCGCCTATTATGCTCGGGATTGATAAGAGCAGGGAAAACCGGTAGGCCTCTTCATACTCAACCCCTCTAAGTAGACCGGTTGAAACAGTCATCCCGATTCTGGATATTCCAGGCGTGATTGCAGCAGCCTGAGAAATCCCTATCAGAAAGGAGTCTAAAGCACCCAGTTTCCTACTTGGTTTAGCATTCCTCGTCGAATACAGTATTAAGCCGTTGAGAAGCATTGCAACACCGGTTGCGAAAAGGCTTTGAAACAAAGATTCGAAGAAGCTTTTAAGAAAGAAGCCCGCTAAGCCGATGGGAATTGTGCCGAGAGCAATGTACACGAGCATCCTGCCCTCTTCTCCTGAGAAATCTAGCTTTAACACCGCTCTAATGATGGATTGTAAATCCTTTCTTAGAAACAGTATTACCCCAATGAGGGTTCCCAGATGAAGCACTATGTCGAAAGTAACGGAGACTTTTATGTTAAACAGCTCCTGCACTATTACTAGGTGTCCAGTGCTTGAGACTGGAAACCATTCTGTTAAACCTTGAACGAGGCTTAGGCAAACCGTCTCCAGAATTCCCGGCAAGCCTGTTCTTCCCTGTTTGGAAAAATCGATGGTTAAAACCGCCTCGACGAAGATAACTAGCGTTTGAATAAACAGGTAACTAGTGATAATAAACGTTAGCAACTGACGTTTTCTCTTATCCACAGCCTTTCATAGCAACCACCTTATAAAAGTTTTACAGTTGATAAGACTCTACGAGTTAAGATTTTTCAACAAACTTTCTTGCCGATATCTCATACATCTTTCCTTCAGCATCGAACGTTATGATGTTTTTGTTCAGCCGTATTGCTGCTATTGCGAGCGCTGAGCTTAACAGGCCGTCGTCCGAGTCTAGACATACAGCGTCTATCGTGAGGATTTCTTCAGAAAGCCTTTCGACAAGCGTATTCACGTCTCTTGATTCAACCCTCCTAACCTCGATCGTCGGAGGCCAGATGCCTTCAGACCTAACTCTCCTCCGCAATTCCCTTACTTTGCTACTTACATCCGATCTTGAATAGATGATTAAAAATTGAGGCCGGTATTTTCTAACAACTGTTGCAGCATACTCTACTGATTCACCTATTACTACAGCCACGTTAAATCTTAGCGTAGACCATTCTAGGACGAGTTTCCTAACATGAGTTATAACTTCATGCGCATTCGACTCAAGCATAACTGCGTAGAGGGATTTCGTATGAACGTAAGCCGCATACTCTTCGCCATCCTTCTTAACCTCGATCGTGGTTAGGGCTGTAAACGGCCTATTGCCCCCCTTTCCATACCTGAAACTCACCGAATATGAGATATTCCCGTTCTCATCCAGTTTTTCCTCGCGCGCAACATCTGAAATTACTAGCTCTAATGCTGTACTGCTTTGAGGCAATCTTTCATAAAGATAGTTAACAAACGTTTCAACCTTCTCCGAAGGAATCCTCACCGGGATTCGAACCGTCCACACTCCTTCTTTAACTACTTTTTCTTCAATTCTCCACCTTCTCAAAAGCGAGGGGGTTGCTATTTTCGCAGCCTTTAAGGCAGGGATTGTTGAAGAAACCATGGCTGTCAGAAATGCCATCATTATTAGGGAAAGCATATCTATAGGAGTAGTTTTCACGTCGATAGGTATGATCATGTTAGAGACGTCAAACACTTTGAATATAATCATGCTCAATATATAGCCAATACCGCCGCCGATGAAACCGAATACTCCTGCCTCCACTATGAACAGGCTTGAAATATGAGTAGGGTTTAAGCCTACAGATGAAAAAATGAATATTTCATTCCTCCTTTCATAAACCAGCGTGTAGAATAGCAGCATAATGTTTAACACGGTAATGATCATTGGAATAAGAACTGTCGCGCCAAAGACCTCGACAGAACCTCCTCTAAAGTAGTAGGTTATGCCCTCTGAACTAGGCATAGTTATGACTGAATAGTTTGCTAGCAAAGCTAATCTTCTCGAAGCCTCCCTTGCCTGCGCATTGTCTTTGAACGTGCAGTAGAGCGCGGAAACGTAGCCGCCTAATCTTTGAGCAGTGAAAGCATCTGTTATCAAGAGGTTGTCAGCGGGTACTGGCTGGGGGCCGTTTTCAAAGCCTGGAAGAATATACATGGGCAGGAAATTACTCCCATCCGGCTCTTTTATCACGTTAACAAGCCCTCCGTCAAATATGCCGGCTACCTTTAGCCTTACCCCCTTGAAAACTATGGTCATACCTACGTCCACGTCTGCTCTGGCTGCCAAATACCTGCTTATAAGAACAGTATTACTATTGTTAAACAGGCTTTCTATTGCATGCTCCGGGTATGTGGCACTCTTAATCAAGCTTAGAGACGGGTCTCCCTCGGAAACCCCCCTGACCCCATAGATCGGTACCTCGCTAACATAGTCTAGGGCGCCGTACGCAACAGGAGTTATCACCTTATAGTCTATTCTCGAAACCTCTCTCTGCGCGCCTATGAAACTAAAATCTTCAAGCGTGAGGGGGCCGGAAGGCTTGATCACCATCGACACTGGAGGCTTATCGGCTGGCCACGTTTTTGCCACCATTATAGCGTTAGTCGTTAGAGACACCCTTATTGAAGTCAACGTTGATATTGCTATAATCATTATTGTAATTGAGACGAGAGTTAGTGTAGTCCTTAGCTTTCTCTTTTTCAAGTTTCCAATGGAGTATGAAATAGCGATCAATAAGGCAGGTATCAATGAAACTCCTCGCTCGCTCTTTATTTCAAGAAAGTAGGGAGCTAAAAATACTAGTAGAAACATGATTATAACAATATAGATTCCTGTCTGAAGCTCTAACGTTGTAATTCTTGAAAGACCCGGGAACACCTGGTAAGCTATAGTCATTAAAACTATGAATGTAATCGCTGTAAACATCGCGTATTGATCCTTCCTCTCTGCAACTATCGAGCCGATGGATAAGGATAGAATCGCCACGATCACGAATACTATAATCTGGTTGGTCCGTGTTTCCCTCACAATATTTTGAATAGCATTGATTATTAATATACTGCTCATCACGGCTTCTTGCTGATACGCCAGTATCTTAATTGGGTCAGAGGCGTTTAAAACAGCTAAGCTGGATCTTTCAATCTGCTCCAACCTGTAAAGCTCCAAGCCCACGTAGAGCCCAATGTTCCTGGTTTCTTCCACATTTCTTTCAGCAGATTCAACGGTTTCATTGACAAGAGTTTGGAAAGACTTTACTTGGAGGAAAGCAGGTTGATCCAGGTAGATTTTAGCATTTTTGCTTAATCTAATCGGCTGCGTACTATTCCCTATTTCCACTACTGTTCTTCTCCCACCGACAGTGATTGAAACCAGTATCGACAAGTTTGTTTCAGAAGGAACTATAAGGGTATTTCCAGTTATGTTTAGCAGGCCAAGTAGTGGCAGATGGCTTGAATCATAATTCAGCATTAGTTGATTAAGTTGCGTCTCATTAAGTAGAAGGACATGCATTTCCTGCGTTGGAATCGCCAGGTCAAAGGGGGAGGGAACAACAGCCAGGATTTTTGCAACCGCTCCTGGACATAGGTTTATTTCTATGTTCCTGGTTTCTCTGACTGACAGTTTTCCTAGGCTTATTATTTGAGGTACGTAAGTATCTTTTTCGTTAAGCGAGGGACCTATGATCCTTATTTCTGAGCCGGAGGGCACTGCCATCGTTGTTTCATCCCAAACCCTGGTCACCATGTATGTCTCGTTCACGAACACTAGGAACAACTGGGGTTCCCTGGGCTTCGGGTTCAACGTTATTTTAAGCATTGACGACGGCTTTACGACGAAGCGTTTAGAATTGGTGTCGATCCTAGTGCCGTTTGCTAGGAGCAGCTCCGTTGAAACCTCCAGCACATGCTCGGAGTCAACATGGTGTGGCGCCTCGAAGACACGTTTTACGGCAAGATAGGCGGGTGATGATGAAGATGGTATTTCAACGCTCATGTTCTCACTGACTAGAGTTTTATTGGAGGTTATATCGTTCAACCTCCAGCTTAGCACCGCGTCGAAAGGCTCCTGAAACGCGTCGTTCACAAGCCAGAGACCAATCCTAACTGTTGAGCCTGGGAGAAAGAATAGGGATGTCAAATTATGCCTATAGTCCCCGTCAACCATTATTACGGTATGCACAGGGTTGAAAGCGTTCCTAACCTCGTAGTAGGACTCTTTCTTAAATCCGTAGGAATCTATGATTGAGCCGCTGACGAGCAGGGGGTAGTCTGTAAGTGGAAGAACATTAACACCTATAGAAATATTGTACCTAAGTATTCTAACCCTATCTATCGCATGCCTCAAAACCAGAGATTGGTACTTCTGGCTTAGCTCAATTAAGCTGGAGAGGTTCTCAGCCGCATCCCTCCAGTAGGCGTTTATGAAACCCGGGTCAAGCCCCTCTGCCTCGAGAAGCTGAAGAACCTGCTCATAGGGCAGGGTTTGAACCTCTCCCCAGAATGGAGAGTTTAAACTGGGCAAGCCCACTGGACTAATTACGTTTGGAAAAGACTCCTTGTAATGCAGGTAGTCAACCCAGCTGCCCGTTCCCCAACCGTAGTCTACGAACCTGTCAACATAATCGTATGCCTCAACGTATGATAGAACTATGATTCCCTTATTCACCTCTTTAACCAAGACGTTCAGATCACGGTCAAGGTAGAAATTGGTTCCAGAACCATAGTATGGTGACTCCTTGTTCAGCCACGGCGGGAGGGTGTGGGGGCAGACTATTGTTATCGAGGGATAGTTGTACGTTAGCAGTAACAGTTCAACGAGCTGCATCTTCACGAGCCTAGCATAGTTTTCAGAGTAGTCTAGGGCAGGGTAGGCGCCTATCAGGGGGAAGTCCAGCTGGACGATGAAGCCTTTCAAAGAGGTTAACTCGTAGAACTCTTTCGGCTCAACATGCGCGAACGACCTTAAGAAATTGACATTGGCCCCTCTCAGCAGGCTGAGCGTCTCATTCATTTTGACGCTACGACTTGTGTCAATAAGCCATTCGAGCCTAGAGAAATACGACCCGCCCCTCAGAAAAACACTCCTACCGTTTACTTTAATGTAAGGATTCTTCTGGGAAATCGAACCCTCTAAGAAACGTATTCCAAATAATGTTTCAACCGACCCGGCGTACTCATCACCATGGTGCAGACTAATGTTGAGAAGGTAAACGTTTGGAACACCAATATCCCATGGGAACCAGTATGCTGGGTCCCGGAGGGAGATGCTTAACGTTTCCCACCTTCTTTCCCCAGCAGAAAGCTTTATGCTGAACGACTGTTCTAAGCCGGCTGTGTTATTGGAGCCAAGGCCTTTTATTCTTACGGATGCTACAAAGCTATCGTCAACATCCCCCTTGTTCTGAAGTAGAATACGCAGGTTTAAGGAGGCAGGGTTCGAGTACTGCGCTGCATCAACTAAGACCAGGTTAATAACGGGATCCAGCGTCCCGACGAGGGTGACGCCTCCAGATATCCCGATGTAACTGTCGTGGAGGTTTGGAAGAACTTCTGAGAAAGAGTATATGCCCATCGGGTGAACCCTAGATTCATACGTTTCCTGGACTGGAGACTCTAAGTATAGGGTCAGTAAGTTGACACCGTCGCGAACAACAATTCCATCTATGTCGAAGAAGAATTGGGAAAAATAACCCACGTGCTCCCCCAGATAGAAGCCGTTCAACCAGACTTTCGCAGCAACCCAGACTCCTGAGAAAACAAGCCTCAGCCTCTGCCCCCTCATTTCACTAGGCACTGTGAATGATGTTCTCACCCATAGCGAGCTGTTTGATCTAGTTGACTTAAAAAGGAAGGGTGCTTCAACCCTGCACCAGGAAGAATCATCATAATAAGGATCATAGTAAAGATTAATGTTTCCAGGGTCAAAAGCGTCAACCTTGTAACTCCACTTCCCAGTCAATTCATGTTTAGAGAGATGGAAGTAGTCGAAAGGCGCCAAGTATGCAGAAGCCTTGTCAACCAAATTTTCAGAGGGCTCTACGAAGAAATATCGTAAACCAGGCAGAATCAGAGCCGCTATCAAAAACGATACTGAGACTATTGTTAGAAGCGGCTCTACGATTCTCCTTGACGCCATCACCGGATTGCTTCCAATTGAAGCACGATATAAGTTTTTACTTAATGTTTTAA
>Ga0315298_1000143_pt1 | contig 139750 bp, 111 predicted proteins | sample WHS_1_MG_FD_203077 | JGI IMG/M metagenome (GOLD analysis project Ga0315298, IMG submission 203077) | Extremophilic microbial mat communities from Washburn Hot Springs, YNP, Wyoming, USA - WHS_1_MG | ecosystem: Environmental > Aquatic > Thermal springs > Hot (42-90C) | place: USA: Wyoming...
ACTCGTGTTTTCAAAGGAATCCGGGGAGTCTTCCTCCCCGGGCACCGGGTGAACGTTCTATCCCTTCCCGCTCACCCTGACCGAGAGAACAGATACCCCGTTCCCTCTGGGGCCAAACACAGGTGCGAAAAAAAGTTCGTCCTTCTAACGTATTCTCCTGCAGCAGTAGCGGTTCCTTTTTTTGCCCAACCGCTCCGCCCGCTCGTTCTTCGCTTGCGGTGTTCAGAAACACCAATGTACAGTGCCAGTAATTCGCCTTCCTATCTCCTGGCCCTGCACAAACTCGTGGTGCCGGTCGTCAAGGAGATTGAACACCGCCAGCGCCACCTCCACGTCCCCCCGATGAAGGGCATAGCCCAGGCGGGCGTTCACCAGCGTGTAGGCGTCCGAGGTGTCTTTTGAGAGCCATCGGCTGGTAGCCACGTGGTGGAAATAGAGGTCTGCCTGCAGATTACGCGGGCCGTTGTAGCGCAGCCCGGCATTGTACTTCTGTGCTGGCACCCCGTCGAGGTCAGCCTCGGTATCCGGGTCCTTGACGCGCTCCCAGGTGGCATTGGCAAAGCCGGACAGGCGCGTTGTCAGCAGGAATTCCCCTGCCAGCTCCAGGCCTGTGGCCTCCATGTCCAACTGGTTCGTGTATGTGGTCTCCAGGCGCGAGACGTCCTCGTTGAGGATGAAGCCTTCCAACTTCCAGCGGTAAACCTCCGCGGTCAGCCGCAGCCGCTTAGACACCTCGTCCCGGAACTCCAGTTCGTATGAGGTCAGCACCTCCGGGTCCAGGGTGTCGTGGTTGCCATGCAGCACATAGTCCACGCCCGGCATCACCGGCACCGCATACCACAGGTATGACTCCACGAAGGTGGGCCGCCGGAAAGCCTTGCCGACCGAGAGCCGGGCCAGCCGGCGGTCGTCAAAGCGGTAGATGGCCGACAGCCGCGGGCTGACGCGTCCGCCCAACAGCGTCGTATGGTCGTAGCGGGCGCCGCCGACCAGGGTGAACCGGCTTGTGGGCCGGTACTCATCCTCCACGAAGAGCGACTGCAAGTTCTCACTGCGGCGGCGCTGATCCAGAAAGTCCGGCGATTTGACTACCGTCTGCCGCACCCCTGCGCCCATGATCACCGCATGCTTGCCCCATTGCCGGCTGGCCTGGGCCTCCAGATCCAGCACGTTCTCAGTGACGTGCCGGCATTCGTCCGCACGTGACAGGCGACCCACATTATGGTTCCAGAAGGCCCGCACGCTGTAATCTCCGTGCTCGTAACTGCTGACCAAGTAGTGGGCATGCTCATGCCAGTCGACCAGGCTGTTGTTGTTGATGGGCACCTGGGCCACGCCCTGGTCGAGGCCTGCGGCTACCGTGAGCATGCCCCGGCCAGCCACTTTCGGCTCCAACAGCAGATTGAGTTTGCCCACCCGGCCCGAGCGCGCTTCGCGATCCCATTCGTCCACATGGTTGACCGCGGCGGTTACCTTGTAGGGCACGCTGGCCGTGGGGTTTCCATAGACCACGTTCGTGCGCTCCAGTTCGTCGCCGCCCCGCACTACCGTGGCCTCCAGCCCCGCCGCCGCCTGCACGGACTTGGTGATGATATTGATCACACCGGAAATGGCATTGGCCCCGTAGAGAGCAGACCCAGGCCCGCGCACCACTTCGATACGCTCGATGTCCTCGAGCACCACTGGCAGCAGATACCAGATCACCCCGCCGTAAAAGTCGTGGTACACCGTGCGCCCGTCCACCAGCACCAGCATGCGCGGGTTGAGGGCATGGTTGATCCCCCGGGCGTTCACCTCCCACTGCGAGGCGGTGGGCTCGAAGACGTCCAACCCCACCACCTGCCGCAGCACGTCGGGGATGGAATCGGCGCCGGAGCGCCGGATGTCCTCCGCGGTGATTACGGTTATGCTGGAGGGCGCTTCGGTGGCCAGTTGTTCCTTCTTGGCGGCCGTGAACACCACCGGAATGGACTCAAAGAGCAGGCTTTCCTCCCCGCCGCCGGGTGGGCGGCCCAGGTCGAGGTCGGCCGCCACCAGCGTGGGGCCTGCTATAATGGTCAGGGCGAGAATGAGAGACAGGCTTCGTAACATGGTTTCCCCCGAGCATGGCCTGCGAGCAGGCGTATTGGAATAGCGAGCGGCAGGTCCGCCCCACGCTGTATTCCATGTCCGCAGGCGTTTGTACCAGGGGCGGGCCCCCGGAGGGGCAGGGCCGATGTGGTCTCCCGGCGAATCCTCCCTCCATCCTGCCCTTCCTCGGCATGCGCGAGTACTTCTGCGACCTGCATATCCATATCGGCCGGACCAGCGAGCAGCGGCCCGTCAAGATCACCGCCGCCCGCGACCTCACCTTCGCCGGCATCGCCCGGGAATGTGTCGAGCGTAAGGGCATCGAGGTGGCGGGGATCGTTGACTGCGCCTCGCCCGGCGTGCTGCGCGACATCCGGGCCATGCTCGATTCCGGGGAAATGGTGGAATTACCTGGCGGCGGCCTGCGCTACCGGGAGGCGCTCACCGTCATCCTGGGGGCCGAACTGGAGGCCGCCGAGGCCGACGGGCGTGGCGGGCACTATGTCTCCTACTTTCCCACCGTGGCGGCTCTGGCTGAGTTCAGCGCCATGGCCGCCGGCCTGGTTACCAACCTGGAACTGTCCAGCCAGCGCTGCCGGGTCCCTGCCCAGTCGCTGTGGGCGCTGGTCACGGCCGTGGGCGGGGTGTTCGTGCCCGCGCACGCCTTCACCCCGCACAAGAGCCTCTACGGCAACTGTGCCCGGCGGCTCGGTGAGATCTTCTCCCCGGAGGCCATTCGCAGTATCCCGGCGCTGGAGTTGGGCCTCTCGGCCGATTCCCACCTGGCCGACCGCCTGGCAGAACTTGCCGACCTCACCTTCCTCTCCAACTCCGACGCCCATTCCCTGCCCAAGATCGCCCGTGAGTACAACGTGGTGGCCATGGCCCAGCCCGACTACAGCGAGTTGCTGCTCGCCTTGCGCCGGGAGGGTGGGCGCCGGGTGCTTGCTAACTACGGCCTCGACCCCCGCCTGGGCAAGTACCATCGCACCGCCTGCCCTGATTGCGGACGCATCGCGGGTGGCGAGCCGCCCGTACTCGCCTGCACCGCCTGCGGCAGCACCCAGGTCACCCGCGGCGTGCTGGACCGGCTGGTGGCGATCGCCGACTACCCAGAGCCCCGCCATCCGGACCATCGTCCGCCCTATCACTACCAGGTGCCATTGCAGTTCCTGCCGGGCCTGGGCCCGGTAGCCCTGAGCAAGTTGCTGAATCGCTTCGGCACGGAGATGGCCGTCCTGCACCGGGCGCCCGAGGAAGACCTGGTGGCGGTGGTGGGGGCCAAGGTGGCCGCCGGCATCCTCGCCGCCCGCCACGGCCGCTTGGCCCTACTCCCTGGCGGCGGGGGGCGCTATGGCCGAGCGGTAACCAACGCCGCCCAGACCCAGATGACGCTCGCCCTGGGGACGCCATGAGCGGCTACTTCTTGACCCTGGAGGGTATTGACGGCAGCGGCAAGAGCACCCAGGCCGGACTACTCGCCGAGTGGCTGGGGCAGGCCGGAGCCACCGTCTGCCGCACCCAGGAGCCCGGCGGCACCGCGCTGGGGGCAGCCATCCGTGCCTTGCTGCTTGGCCCGGACAGCCGGATGGGGGCGATGGCCGAACTGGGTCTGTATCTGGCCGATCGCGCCCAGCACTTGCAGGAAGTTATCCGGCCTGCCCTGAAGCGGGGGGAGGTGGTGGTGTGCGAGCGCTATAACGATTCGACGCTGGCCTACCAGGCCTTCGGGCGCATGCTCCCGCGCGGGCGGGTCAGCCGGGGATGCCGGCTATTTGCCCCCGAGGTGCCCGACGCCACCGTCTTACTCGACCTGGCGCCTGAGGCCGCCCTGGCCCGGCTCCACCGGCAGCCCGACCGCCTGGAGGCCGAGGGCCGGGAGTTTTTGGCCAGGGTGGCGGCGGGGTATCGCTATCTTGCGGGCCGTGAGCCCGGGCGGTTCCTGATCATCTTTGCCGGCGGAGAGGTCCAGGCCACCTTCCGGGAGATCGTCGCCGGCCTCGGCCCCCGCTTGCAGCAGGCTGGAGCTCTGCCGGGAGGTGCAGCATGAAACTCGTCATCGCCGTCGTGCAGGATAAGGACAAGCGCAAGGTGATGGATGCCCTGCTGGAGAGCGGGTACAAGTTCACCAACGTGGCCAGTACCGGTGGCTTCCTGCGGGAGGGCAACGTCACCTTCCTGGTCGGCGTGGAGGACGGCCAGGTGGCCGACGTGGTCAAGGTGCTCGAGCGCTCCTGTAAGAGCCGAGAGCAGTTCGTCAACGTCTTCCCGCCCACCATGGAGCCCATTGGCGCCTGTATCCCCAGCCCGGTCAAGGTTACCGTCGGCGGCGCTACCGTTTTCGTGGTGGACGTGGTTGAGTTCGTGAGCCTGTAACCTTCCTCTCCCTCGGGAGAGGGGAGGGTGAGGGGCGTCCATCCAGTATCCTGTATGCAGCATCCAGGCACCTGAACGCCATGACTCTTGACTCCCTCCTGGGCCAGGAGACCGCGGCCGCCATCCTCCGGAACGCCATGCTCCGGGAGCGGGTCGCGCACGCCTACCTCTTTACCGGCCCCGAGGGGGTGGGCAAGCGCACCGCCGCGCTGGCCCTGGCCCGGGCCCTGAACTGCGAGGCCCCGCCCGGGGTCGGCCTTTCCTGCGAGTCCTGCCCCACCTGCACTCGCATCGCCGCCGGCCTGCACCCTGACGTGCGCCTGGTCACCCCTGCCGCTGGCCTGCCGCCCGATGCCTCGCCCGAGTTACTGGACGCCTTGGGCGAGCGCGCCCAGATCACCATCGGCCAGATCCGAGGCGAGCAGGACAAGCCTTTCCCCTCCCCACCGCCGCTCCTGCACGACGCCGCGCTGCGGCCGCATTCGGCCCGGCGCCGGGTGTTCGTGGTAGACCCGGCCGATCGCCTGAACCCCTTTGCCGCCAACGCCCTGCTCAAGTTGCTGGAGGAGCCCCCGGAATACGTGGTGCTGGTGCTGGTCACCAGCCGCCTGGCGGCGCTGTTGCCCACCATCATCTCCCGCTGCCAGCAGGTCCAGTTTCGCCCGGCCCCCCGGGAGGCGGTGGCCCGGCTGCTGGAGGGGCGCGGGGCGGACCCCAAGCACGCCGCGCTGCTGGCCAGCCTCTCTGATGGCCGTCCTGGCTGGGCCGTCACTGCCTGGAAGCGCCCGGAGACCCTGCAGACCCGCGCGCGCATGCTCGACCTGGTGGCCTCCCTGGCCGCGGCCGAGCCCCGGCAGGCCCTGCGCCTGGCCGCCACATTGAAATCCCTGGCCCTGGAGTCCTGGGCGCAGGAAAGCCAGGCCGAGGTGGTCGGCGACGAGGACGAGGAATCCGAGCCCGGCGACCGCCCCAGACTCTCCCCCGACCGCGTGCTGCGCGCCCGCCTGCCATTGCTCCTGGAGATTGCCCTTGCCTGGTATCGCGATGTGCTTGCCGCCCAGGCCGGCGCCGCTGACCTGGCCCTCAACGCCGACCGCGCCCCCCAGGTGGCCGAGGAGGCCCGCCGCCTCTCCCCCACCCGCGTCGAGCAGGCCATCGCCGCCCTCGAGCAGGCCAAGACCCGCCTCCAACGCAACGCCAGCGTGGACCTGACCCTGGAGGCCATGTTCGTGGCGCTGCTGCAATAATGTCCTTGCTCCGGTCTTGTGGTTCCCCTGCTGGCGGGGGGGCCGGGGGGTGAGGTTGGCCGGGGACAATCACCTGCGGTCGCATCCCCTGCTCCCTGTTGCCCGGTACCTGTTGCCTGTCTCCCTGCTGTCTTCTGCCCCTGTCCGCCCACCCGCGCCTACCCTGCCACCACCGGGTTCCTGAGCGTGCCGATCCCTTCCACAGTGGCCTCCATCACGTCGCCAGGGAAGACAGGTTTCATCCCCTCCGGCGTGCCGGTGCAGACCAGGTCGCCCGGGTCCAGGCGCATGTGCCGGCTGATGAACTCCACCAACACGTCGGGCGGGAATAGCATGCTTGCGGTGTTGTCATGCTGGCGGATTTCGCCATTCACCCTCAACTCCAGGTCCCGGGCTACCGGCAGAGATATCTCGTCTGGCAGCACCAGGCAGGGGCCGAGCGGGCAGAAGGTATCCAGGGACTTGCTCCGCCACCAGGGCTGGCGCGCCTCGATATCGGCCGACTGCATGTCCCGCGCGGTAACGTCATTGACCACCGTCCACCCCGCAATGTGCTCAGCCGCCCGCTCCCGGGGGATGTCGGCGCCCCCCCGACCGATCACGAAGGCGATCTCCACCTCCGGGTCCACCCGGCTTAGCCACGGCTTGTAAACCACCGGCTCCTCGGGCCCGATCACGCTCGAGGGCGCCTTGCCGAAGATGATGGGCTCGCTGGGGATGGTGCGCGCGTGCTCCAGGGCATGGGCAGCGTAATTGCGCCCCAGGGCCACTATCTTGCCGGGCGCCTCAATGGGGGAGAGGAGGCGATGCTCCCCCACCGTAAATGCCTCCTGTAGCCGGTGCTCGGAAACGAACTGGCGCACCTTCCCCAGGAACTCCGGAGCCGCCAGCCCCTGCCTCAGCAGGTCGAGCATAGCCCTGGGCAGCGGTGATTCCCTGCCCTCGACCACCAGCCAGTAGGCCTGCAGCGCCCGCGAGAGATCGAGCACGCACTTGCCCTCCAGCCAACCAATCCGGGGGCCATCCTTCCCAGCGGCAAAGCGCACGAGTTTCACAAGACTGCTCCTTCCGGTACTTGACGCTGGTTACTGGATACTCGCTGCCGGGAGGAGCACCTGCCGGGTGCCTAGAAGGAGCCTGCCCCAGGGGGGCGAATAAGAAAAGCGGCCTTGGTAGCCGGGCGACCGGCCGGCCTCGTCACTGCACTACATCGCCAACGGGAGGTAAGCCATGCGCCACGCCCTGTTCATCTGCCTGCTCCTGCTGCTCCCCCTGCCGCTGCTCGCGGTCACCTCGTTCACCGTCAACGGGGCCACCAGCGGCACCCTGACCTGGGGCAATTGGGTATTCGTAAGCAACTGCGCCAGCAGCGGGGATCGGGTCTTGTTCGTCATCTTCCCTGACTATGATGGCGACGGCATCGCGGAGGCCGGCGAGGCCGCGGTGGAGTCCCTTACCGTGCAGGACGGCTCTGCGATAGACGAAGACGCACGGTCGGGCTGGGTGCAGTTCACCTACCGGCTGGCAAGCAATAAGGTGGCCCTACCCGTGGTGATATGGGCCATGGATTCCAGTACCAGCGGGGTCTCGCATGCCTACACCCTGACCTATCCCAGCCTGGGGCAGACGATATCCGGCACCGTGTACGACGGGGCCGGGGTACCAGTGCGGGGCGCCATGGTGGGTGCCGAAGTCGGCGATTGGCATTACTCAACCATCACCGCCGCCGACGGCACCTGGTCACTGAGCGTCGTTGCCGGGATGGCCCAGGTGGAGGTTGACCCCAACGCGGTGCCGGGCGGCCGCGCCAACCCCCCGCAGTACCTGGTGCGGGTGCCAGCCGGGGGGTCGGTCGCCGGTCTCAACTTCCGCCTTGCGGAGCAGGGGGAGGGAACGATCTCAGGCACGGTCTACGATGCCACTACCGGGCACGTGCTGCCGGGCGTGGACGTGTGGGTGGAGAGTAGTTACTCGGAGAATTGGACCTACACCGACATCAACGGCAACTACAGCCTCTGCGTGCCAGCCGGCGACTACACGCTGCACGTGAACGGCCCCAATGGCTGGCAGCAGATGGTCGCCAACATCACCGTGCCTCCGGATGCCACCTTCAGCCCCGTGCTCAGCCGCCTCACCGAGTACATCTCCGGGCGCGTGCTCGGCCCGGGTAACGTGCCTCTGGTGGGAGCGGAGGTGGGCAATGACACCGGGCAATACTGGACTCTCTCCAATGGCGCCGGCAAGTATCTGATGTACGTGCCCGGAAGCGTCACTTACTACGTCGGCGCCGAGTACTCCGGCCATGCCCTGGCCTACGCCAACGCCTGGGCGGGCATGCCCTCGGTCACCAACGCCGACCTCCTGATGACCGCCAACTCCAACCAGATCAGCGGGAGGGTGTCGGTGACCCCCTCCGGCGCGGCATTGCCCAGCCATATGGAAATCCGGTCAACCACAGACGCCTGGCTCATTAACCTCAACTCGGTCTTTACCGACAACGCAGGCAACTACTCTGTGATGCTGCCGCCAGGCTCCTGGCAGGTTGCCCCCTGGCCCCTGGCTGGGGTATCCATTGACCCGCAAGTCACCACTGTGCCCCCCGACCGGGTACTCAACTTCACCAGCACGGACAGCGGCTTCGTGCCCACGCTTACTAACGGCAGCGTCAACCCCAGCCGGGGTGTGGCGGGGATGACCAACTTCGTCTATCAGGTGGTGTACACGGACACGCATTACCGCATGCCGCAGGAGGTGTTCGTGCTGATTGACGGCGTGCCCTGGCCCATGAATAAGCAAGATGGCTCCGACTTTGACCCCAGCGACGGGGTGACATATGTGCTTACTACCACCCTGCCCGCGGGCACGCACAACTACCGCTTCCTGGCCCATTCTTGGGGCTACCCCAGCCTGATGACCGATGTCACAAGCGGGCCCACCATGGGCAACAGCAGTCTGGATATGCCCAGTCTGAGCCCGGGGGCCGGCACCACCCAGACCCAGTTCACCGCCTCCGTGCGCTACTTGCACACCGGCAATGTGGCACCCACCACCAAGAACCTTGTCTATCGCGTGGACGGCGGATCCTGGGTCACAGTCGCCATGAGCACGACCGACACCTCGTATAACAACGGCAGCATCTTCACCTGGACGGGCACCCTTCCGGCGGGCCAGATCGAGTACTATTACTCGTTCAACGACGGCACAAACGCCCTGCGCTTCCCGGCTTCTGGCAGCATGACGGGGCCGTTCGTCTACAACATCACCCTGACCGCAGGCTCGGTCAGCCCTCTCAGCGGCAACTCGGGCACCAACTTCACGTTCCAGGTCACCTACACCAACTCCGCGGGCTCCTGGCCCTCCAACGCCGCCCTCAGACTGCGCAAGGTGGGTGAGGTGGACTTTGGCTCGTACGGGATGGGCACCACCGATTCCGATCCCAGGGACGGCGCAGTCTACACTGTGGTCCGTAGCGGCCTCGTTACCGGGACGTACGAATACTACTTTGAGTTTACCACTCCGGAGATATCGCTGCGCCTGCCGGCGGCCGGGGTCTACACCGGTCCGACGGTGGACGCCAGCGCCCCCACGGTGACCATCGGCCCCGGCCCGGGCACCTACTCAGGAGTGATCAACATCACCGCCGAGGCCACCGACCCGGATGGCATCAACCGGGTCGAGTTCCGGGTGGATGGGGTGCTCAAGTCCACCGACACCACCGCCCCCTACTCTTACGCTTGGGATAGCCGCCCGGTTTCTGTGCCCGACGGCGTGCACACCCTGCGCGCCACCGCCTATGACACGGGCGAGCACTCGAGCTATGCCGAGGTCACCATCACCACCGACAACGCCCGCTTTGACGACGTGCCCAAGACCATGAGCATTTGGACCGCGGTGGAGTGGGTGGCCGCTGAGGGCATCACTGGCGGCTGCTCCACCACCCCGCCGCTCTACTGCCCCAACAGTCCGGTCACCCGCGGTCAGATGGCCGTCTTCCTGTGCCGGGCCATGGGGTTGGCGCCGTACAACAAGGAAACACCTACCTTCGGCGACGTGCCCAAGACCAACCCCATCTATGGCTACGTCGAGCGGCTGGTGCAGGCAGGCATCACCGGCGGCTGCTCCGCCAACCCGCCGCTGTATTGCCCCAACGCCTCCATTACCCGCGGCCAGATGGCCGTCTTCCTGTGCCGGGCGGCAGGGATCGTACCCTATAACAAGGACGTCCCCACCTTCGGCGACGTGCCCAAGACCAACCCGCAGTACACCTACATCGAAGGTTTGGTGCGGGCGGGCATCACCGGCGGCTGCTCCGCCAGCCCGCCGCTCTACTGCCCGACCGCCACCGTCACCCGGGGCCAGATGGCTGTCTTCCTGTGGCGGGCGTTCACCGGCTAAGACAAGCAGCCTCAGCACATGCATAGCCGGGGCGCCGCTGTCAGGCGGCGCCCCGGGCGCGGATGGATTGGCGTGGGCTTGCACTGGCAGCGAGGGATACCCCGTCCGTTCGTGCCGTCCCATCACTTAAGTGGTGCTGTAGCAAGCGCAGTTTCTTGACACTCCGGCGAGCGTTTTGATATCATTTGCGCCGCATTTCCCGCGAAGGAGCCTCCATGGGCAGGTCATATCACGTAGCAGTGGTAGGGGTCGGGGCCGTCGGCAGCGAGATGCTGCGCACCTTGCACGCGCGCAAGTTTCCCATGGCCAGCCTCAAGGTGCTCGCCCGCAGCGCCCGCCCCATCGAGGTGGATGGACGTCCCTACCAGGTGGAGGTGGCCTGTCCCGAGGCCTTCCAGGGCGTGGACCTGGCGCTCTTCGCCGGAGGTGAAGGCGCCAAGGGCCATGTGGGCTGGGCCGCGGTGGAACGCGGCACAATCGTGATAGACAACGGCTCCGCCTTTCGCATGTACCCCAACGTCCCCCTGGTCGTCCCCGAAGTCAACCCCGAAGCGCTCCGCAAACACGAAGGGTTCATTGCCAACCCCAATTGTTCCACCATCCAGATGGTAGTCGCCCTCGCCCCCCTGCATCGCGCCGCCCGCATCAAGCGGGTGGTGGTCTCCACCTACCAGGCGGCCTCGGGCAAGGGCGCGGATGCGGTGGAGCAACTGAAAAAGGAGATGGCGGCCGAGGTGGCTGGCGGCCCCCCCCCGCCGCTCGCACCTTTCCCCCATCCCCTCTGCGGCAACGTACTCCCGCACATTGATTCCTTCCTGGAGGATGGGTACACCAAGGAAGAGATGAAGATGGTGAACGAGACCCGCAAGATCCTGGGTGACGACACCATCCAGATCACCGCCACCACAGTGCGGGTGCCGGTGGCCAATGGGCATAGCGAGTCGGTGAACGTCGAGTTTCATACCCCGTTGAATGCCGCCCGAGCGCGCGAGATTTTGGCCGCCGCGCCAGGGATCGTGGTCCAGGACGAGCCGGGCAAGAACGTCTACCCCCTGCCGCTGGCGCTCTCGGGCACGGACGAGGTATATGTGGGCCGCATCCGCGACGACCATAGCGTGCCCTTCGGCCTCAACATGTGGGTGGTGGCCGATAACCTGCGCAAGGGTGCCGCGCTGAACGCGGTGCAGATCGCCGAGAAGATGATCGAGATGGGTCTACTGTAGAGGAGCCGAAGCGTGAACGTGCTGGTGGCAAAGTTTGGAGGGACCTGTGTCGAGAGCCGGGCCAACCAGGAGATGGTGGCCGAGCGCATCATGGAGTTCACCGACCAGGGCCTCTCGGTGGTCGCCGTGATCTCGGCCATGGGCCGGGAGGGCGAGCCCTATTCCACCGCCGAACTGGTCAATATTGCCAAGAAAATTGACCCCAAGATCGAGCCCCGTGAACTGGACCTCTTGATGTCGTGCGGGGAGATCATCTCCACCGCCACCATGGCCCACCTGCTCAAGAGCAAGGGGTATGACACCATCGCCCTTAGCGGCGGCCAGGCCGGGCTGATCACCGACTACTATTACGGCCACGCTCAGGTAATTGACATCAAGCCTGCGACCATTTTGCGCGCCCTGGATGACGGGCGCATCGTCTTTGTGGCCGGCTTTCAGGGCATTACCGACAAGCATGCCATCACTACCCTGGGCGAGGGCGGCAGCGACTACACCGCAGTGGCCATCGCCGTCACCCTCGCACAAACTCCCAAGTTGCCCCTGGGCGAGGAGTTGGAGGTGAGCCCGCTCCACATCTACAAGGACGTGGACGGGGTGATGACCGCCAACCCCAAGCATTTCCTGGACGGCAATAAGCAGCCCATTGCCAAGTTGCCCCGGCCCCTGCGCAGCCTCACCTACGACGAACTGTGCGTGATGTCGGGCTTCGGTGCCGAGGTGATGCAGCATAAGGCCTCGCAGATGGCCCGCAAGCATAACCTGTCACTGGTTATCAAGAACTACCTGAGCAACGCCCCCGGCACTGAGGTGGGTCCTGACAGCCAGTCGGTGGGCACAGGCCCGGTAACCGGGGTGGCTGACCTGCCAAAACTATTCATGTTCTCGGTGCGGTCCACCAGCCCCCGCTTGGCCGGGCAACTGGCGGCCGAGATGCGCAAGGACCGGCTCACCCACTACCGGGTGAGCGCCCCCGAGGGGCAGGTGCGGTTTGCGGTGAAGCGCGAGAAGTACCGCGATGTGGGCACCATGATCCGCCGCATCACCTTCGAGCGCGACCTTGACGCAGATCTCAGCGCGGGCGAGTGGGCGCTGGTGACCCTGGTGGGGGAGGGGATGCGCAATCGTGCCGATAGGGTGGCCAAGCAGGGCGGCGAAGTGCTCTCCGGCGCCGGTATCGAGACCCATGGCGACATCACCGGTGACATCAGCATTTCCTTCCTGGTGGAGGAGGGGCAGCGCACCGAGGCCGTGAGGCAATTGCACTCGGCCTTTTGCCTGTGAAGTAAACGCGCCGGCACCGCCAGCAGCCGGTATTCCCTCTCCCTGATGGGAGAGGGGAGGGTGAGGGGCCCTTGGCTCCCTCTCCCCGGGCAGGCGCTCGGCAGTCTGGATTCTCGCCCTGGTTCGGGGCAGTATGGTTTGGAGGAGGGCATGGCAAGACCCCGTTTCAGCGGCGTTTACGTTCCTCTGGCGACCCCCTTTACCAAGGACGGCAGCCTCAACGAGCCCGTCCTGCGGCAACTGGTTGACTACCTGATCGCCGAGGGCGTCACCGGCCTCGCCCCTTGCGGCACCACCGGGGAGTCGGCCACCCTCACCCACGACGAGCACAAGCGGGTCGTGGAGATCGTGGTGGAGCAGACCAACGGCCGGGTGCCCGTTATCGCCGGCACCGGCAGCAACTCCACCGCGGAGGCGGTGGACCTCACCCGCCATGCCGAGCGCAGTGGCGCCGACGCGGTGCTGGTGATCTGCCCCTACTACAACCGCCCCACCCAGCAGGGGCTGATTGCCCACTTCCGCCGGGTAGCCGACTCCACCGAACTCCCGGTCATCATGTACAACATCCCCAAGCGCACCGGCGTCAATATGGAAGTGGCCACCACCCTCCAACTCGCCAAGCAGCCCAATATCGTGGGCACCAAGGAAGGTAGCGGCGACGTGGACCAGGTGATGCGCATCATCGCCGAGGCCGAAGACTTCTCCGTGCTCTCAGGCGAGGACAACCTCCTGCTGCCCATCTGCGCCCTGGGCGGCACGGGGGGCATCGTCGCCTCCGCCCACTTCGCGGTGCCTGACTGGGTGCGCCTGGTGGAGGCGGTGGAGGCCGGGCGCATGGAGGAGGCGCGCAAACTCCACTACCGCCTGCTGGCCCTGGTGCGCGCGGTCTTCTACGAGACCAACCCCATTCCCGTGAAGGCCGGCCTGGAGTTGCTCGGCATCCCCGCGGGCCCGCCCCGGTTGCCCATGACCCCAGCCACCGACAATTGCCGGGCGGTGCTCAAGGCCACCTTCGAGAAACTCGGTCTGCTTACCTGAGGAGCCTATGGCCACCCTTGCCGAGCGGGAGGCGATGCTGGGGGAGATCGCGGCCCAGGTGCGGGTGTGCCGGTTGTGCGACCTGAGCCGTAGCCGTACCCACGCCGTGCCCGGGGAGGGCCCCGTGGGCGCCCGCGTCTTCCTGGTGGGGGAAGGGCCGGGCTACCACGAGGACCAGCAGGGCCGGCCTTTCGTGGGCGCGGCCGGCAAGTTCCTCGACACCCTCCTGGGCGAGGCCGGCCTGCGCCGGGAGGAGGTCTTCATCACCAACATAGTGAAGTGCCGCCCCCCCGGCAACCGGGACCCCCAGCCCGACGAGATTGAGGCCTGCCACGACTACCTGTTGGGCCAGATTGCCATCGTGCAGCCGCAGGTGGTGCTTACCCTGGGCCGCCATGCCATGGGGGCGCTGATCGAGCGCGGGCTTTCCATCACCCGTGTGCATGGGCAGGTGTACACTAAGAGCGGGCTCACCTTCATTCCCCTGTTCCACCCGGCCGCTGCCCTGCACCGGGAGGAGTTGCGGGAGGTCATGCTGGCCGACATGCGGGCGCTGCGGGGCGTGCTGGCGAGACTGGGGCTGCAGGGGGGCTAAGCCCGGATCCTCAAATCCGAGATCTCAGTCCCGGATTCCAGAACTGGCGACCGCTTAGTAGCCGGGGACGAGGGCCCCCGGAACAGGGTGGAGAGGGCACGGAGCCCAGGGGGCGGCAGTACTGAGACAATGGGCGGGTAAGAGCACAGAGGAGAGCGGGATTTCTCCGCTGCGGCCACAGCGAGCACTGCTCGCCATGGCTCCCGGTCGAAATGACACCGACCCGGCGGGCCGTGGCAGGTCCGCCCTGCAGACAGGAGATTCACCTTTTGGCACGTGCGAAACTGAGAATCATCCCCCTGGGAGGGGTGGGTGAGATCGGCAAGAACATGCTCGCCCTGGAGACAGGAGGGCAGATCCTGGTCATTGACTGCGGGCTGATGTTCCCCGACCAGGAGATGCTCGGGGTGGACCTGGTCATCCCCGAGACCACCTACCTGGAGCAAAACCGCGACCGGGTGCTGGGGATCGTGCTCACCCACGGGCACGAGGACCATGTGGGGGCGCTGCCCTACGTGCTGCCCCGGCTCAACGTGCCCGTGTACGGCACCCGGCTCACCCTGCGCATGGCCTCCGGGCGCATGGAGGAACTGGGCGCGCTGGAGGCGGCCGACCTGCGGGAGTACAAGCACGGTAAGCCCTTCTCCCTGGGCCAGTTTGTGATCGAGCCTTTCCGCATGCCCCACAGCATCCCCGACGGCGCCGGGTTGATCATCCAGACCCCCGTAGGCACGCTGGTGCACTCGGGCGACTTCAAACTCGACCTCTCGCCCATTGATGGCAAGCCGCCCGATCTCGCCCGCCTGGCCCAGGCCGGACAGGACGGGGTGCTGGTGCTACTCTCCGACTGCACCAACGTGGAGAAGCCGGGCTACACCCCCTCCGAGCGGGTGGTGGGGGGCGCCCTGGAGGAGGCGGTGGCGCGGGCAGCGCGGCGGGTGATCGTGGCTACCTTCGCCTCCAACGTGCACCGCATGCAGCAGGTCGTGGATGTTTCCGTGCGCCACGGGCGCAAGGTGGCCCTGGTCGGGCGGAGCATGGTAAGCAATGCCAACGCCGCCGCCGAACTGGGGTACCTGCGCATCCCTGAGGGCACGCTGGTGCGCCTGGACGAGGTGGACCGGCTGCGCCCCGAGGAGGTGACGCTGCTCACCACTGGCAGCCAGGGGGAGCCCCTCTCCGCACTCTCGCGCATGGCCACCGCCGAGCACAAGCAAGTCAACGTGGAGCCGGGTGATCTGGTGGTGATTTCGGCCACCCCCATCCCCGGCAACGAGGACCTGGTCTTTCGCACCATCAACCACCTCTACCGGCGGGGCGCCGAGGTAGTGTATGAGCCTTTTGACCGGGCCCATGTCTCCGGCCATGCCAACCAGGAAGAACTGCGCCTGCTGCTGGGGCTGGTGAAGCCGCGCTACGTGGTGCCGGTACACGGGGAGTATCGCCACCTGGTGCGCTATCGCAAACTGGCCGTGGAGCAGATGGCCTATCCCCCAGAGCGGGTGTTCGTGCTCGACCTGGGCGACGTGCTGGAGTTGACACCCCGCACCGCCCGCATTGCCGGGCAGGTGCCGGCCGGCGGGGTGATGATCGACGGGCTGGGGGTGGGCGACGTGGGCGACGTCGTGCTGCGCGACCGCAAGCACCTCTCCGAGGATGGCATCCTCATCGTCACCGTGACCATTGACCGGCAACTGGGCACCGTGCTCGCGGGTCCGGATATTATCAGCCGCGGCTTCGTCTACGAGGCAGAGTCGGAGGAGTTGCTGCAGGAGGCACGGGGGGTGGTGGCGCAAACCATCGCGGAGATGGACCTGGAGGAGGCCACCGAATGGACCACCGTCAAGAGCCGAGTGCGGGCCGCGGTGAGTAAGTTCATCCGCGAGCGCATCCAGCGCCGGCCCATGGTCCTGCCCATCATCATGGAGGTGTAACCACCCCGCCATGGCCCGTGTTTCCCTGAACCTGGCCACCATCGCCCTCACCCCCTTCCCCCGCCAACTGCAAGTGGCGCGGGAGACCGGCTTTGCGGGGGTGGGGCTATGGTTCACGCAACTCGAACGCATGCTGGCGGCCGGCGCCGCCACCCTGCCCACCGTGGCCTCGGCCCTCCGGCAGCAGAACCTGGCCGTGGCCGAGTTATGCAACGTGAAGGGGTGGATGTTCACCCAGGACCGCCGCGCCCAGGCCGCCGCCCTGGAGCGGGTAAAGGGCGCCTCCCGCCTGGCCGAGTTCCTGGGTGCCCGCTGCCTGGTGGCCGTGGCCGCCAATACCTCAGGTTCGCTCGAGGCCGCCGCCTCCGATTTCCGTGAGGTCTGTCAGGCGGCCAAGCCCTTCGGCTGCCGGGTGGGGCTGGAATGGGACGGGCACGGCGAGACGGTGCGCGACCTGGCCACCGCCTGGGAGGTGGTCAGCCGGGCCGACATGCCTAACGGCGGCCTGGTGGTGGATACCTTCCATTTCTTCCTGGGCCGCTCGCATGTCTCCACCCTGGCCGATATCCCCGCCGACCGCATCTACCTGGTGCAGGTGAGCGACTGCGTGGACCTGCCCCCCAGCCAGTTGAGTGACGCCGACCGGGTGCTGCCCGGGTCGGGCTCCATTCCCTTGCCGGGTATCATCGCCGCCCTGCACGGCATCGGCTACAACGGCTGGTGGAGCCTGGAGTTGCACAACGAGCAGTACTGGCGCGAACAGCCTTTCCTGGTGGCCCAGGACGGGTGGAACGCGCTGCGGCGATTGGACATCATCCGCTGAGGCGGGTAGTAGCCCCCTGTCGTTCTAAATAGTGACCGCAACGGCAAGCGAGCGGCACCCGCAGAAACCGCTTTCAGCGTGCAGGAAAGGCATGTGGGCAATGGTTCCAACCAAGCCCTCCCGCACCTCCCCCTATCCCCCCGCCTGCGCTCTCAACTCATGCCTTCCCCCGTCCGTCTCCAGCAGGAACACCGCCCCAAACGAACCGTCATCCGCCACGAAGACCTGGTACCCGTCGCCACCCAGGCGCTCGTGGGGGACCGGCTGCCACGCGCCGTTTACCTGCGAGAACAACTGCGGGTCTCGGTAGTCCTTGAGCCCCTCCACGATGATCGGGATGGTACTGGCGCCTCCCTCCACCGTGAACTCGGCCTCACCCCCGGCAGCCCGGATGCGGGTGGGGAAGTCGCTCACCTTCTCGCCCTTGGTCACCGCCATCACCCGCGGCGCCTTGGCACCAAAGCGCTCGGCCTCGCGGGCCGCAGGCTGCCAACCGGAAGCCTCGGTGCCGTAGGGCATGATCATGATCTCGGCTTCGATGAAGTCCCCCGGCTTGACCTGCAGGTCGCCCGCCTCCGGCACCAGCATCAGGATGGTGTTCTGCTCGGCATCCCCCTGCACGGAAACCGCGGGGCCCACCTCCCTGCCGCCCAGTCTTGCCTGCCAGCGCCGCAGCACGAAGGCGTTGTTGCCCTGCGGCGCCGCATATATCGCGGCCCAGGACGCGGGGCCTGGCAACGGCTCGCCACAGAGGGTGAAGGAGCCGTCAAAGGCAATCGGCCTGGTCTTGGTGCCATTGGCCTCGCTCCACGCCACCTGCTGATAGCGGATACGCTGCACCCAGGTGGCGATGTTGAGCAGGCGCAGGTTCTCCCGGGCGTTGGCGATGGTCAGCGGGCCCTTGAAATCTACCCGCATGCGCACGAAGTTGCGCAACTCGTCCGCCTGCGGAATCTCGAAGATGTCGAGCACGCTCTCGGCTTTCTCGTCATCCGAGCGCTGGCGCAGGGTGACGTGCGCCCAGTTCGGCCCGGTGCTGTGGAAGGTGGTGGAGACGTACTCGCTGTAGTGCCACTTGCCCTCGGCCTGGTAGCGCAGGAAGGAGTGCCCGGCCACGTTGTCGTGCTGCGGCTGGCTCTCCCACATCCGCCCGCTCATGGGGCGAAAGTCCGCAATATCCACCCCCGGCAGCCCCGCGAACTTGAATGGCACGTAGCAGGTGGTCTCGGTCACCCCGGTGGACATGTGATAGTAGTCCATCCAGGCGCCCAGTGACGAGAACTGCTTGAGCGGGTGGTTGCCCCAATCCTGGTAGAGGTGCAGGCTGGTCAGGCTGCGCACCTCCCCCGGGGCCAGGTACAGCGGGAAGTAGGTCTCGGAGAACGGGGTGTCCTTCGGGTTGTAGAAGGGCTCCTCTTTCTCCCCCGCAAAGTTCTTGCTGATCTGCACTGTCAGCGGCAGCAGCGCCCCCGCCTCGTCCAGCACCACCCCGCACTCGACCGACCCCGGATGACTGCCGGTGTCGTGGCAGACGTATACCTTGCGGGGGGTGGCGTCGTTGGTGATGGTGAGGGTGGCGGTCTCGTAGTCATTGCGGTTGTTGTAGTAGTGGTAGGAGAAGCGGCCCGGGTTGTCGGTGCGCACGGTGTAGCACCCCCGCACCGGGTCATACCCCAGCGCCCGCCCCCTGGTGGCGCGCAGGGTCGCCAGCGGCGCCTTCTCCGCGGCAATGAAGTCCACCGCCGCCTCGTGCTTCATCTTCCCGGGCAGGGGTAGCCACTCGGTATGCAGGGCCACCTTGTCGCCGGCCCGCCACTGGGCCTCAGGGAAGCGGGTGGTCACCCGCACCCCCAGCGACGGCTTCTCCAGCACCGAGACCGGGCCGTTCCCCTCCGCCACCGGCCACAGGAAGGCGAGCGATCCGTGCTTGTCCCCGGCCTGGGCGTGGTCACTCGGCCCCAGAGTCATGGGGGTGCCGTCCAGGTAGGGCCGCGGGTCCTCGCCGGGCCCGGTGGTACGCTCGAGCCGGGCGCGCATGCGCTCCCGCCGCTTGGCGAGGTTGAGCACCAGCGCAACCTCCCGCAGCGAGCAATCGCCCGTCACGTGCAAAATGGCGCTGGCGTGCACCTTCTCCGGCCAGCAGTGGAAGACCACCTCACCCTTGATGGGCAGGGCCGCCCCGGCCTTGGGGGCCAGGCTTACGTCCAGCCAGTGCACCTCGACGTAGTAGGGCCCGCGCCGGTAGAGGTTGACCCGGCTGGCCTCCTTGCTCAGGCGGCTGGAATAGGTGGTGCCGTCGCTCCCGGTCGCCTCCAGCCACCCCCCGCCGCCGCCAAGCAGGTTGTAGCCCGCCACCTGGAACTCGCGCATGCCTTGCCCGCGCCCGGACTGCAGGTCCAGGCGGATGCGCCAGGTCTCCCCGCTGATCTCAAAGCCCTTGCGGGTGGCATCCTCGTAACGGGCCTCGAGTTTTGGTCGCACGGCTACCGGCTGCGCCGCGAAATCGCGCGACCAATCGGCCGCCAGCAGGGGCAGGGCCAGGGCCAACATGCCGGCGCCCAGGCCGGCCAGGCGGGCAAGCATGTGCACGTCAGTGCTCCTTGCGTTGCAGTGGAACAGCGCTTCATTCCCCGAAGACCTGGCCTGCCCCTGCCCCCTTGGGCCCCCTGTGGGGCGGGGCTGCCACGCCCCGCCACTCCGAGCCCTACCTGCCCGCCCGCCTGGTCATGCTGAGCGTCAGTAGCGCGCGCCCTGATGCATGCAGGCGCTTGTACGGACACCGGCACCAGGGAGGGCATTTGGGTGTATTCGTCGCTCGCCGCAGGTGGTATAATGGGGTTACCGAGCCTTGCGTTACGGAGGGTCACTTGACGTTACGGGACGCGATCACGCGGCAGGGCGATTGGCTCTTCCGCCACCGCAGTCACCTGCCGCTGGTGGTCACTCCGCTCTTCCTGGTGGCCCTCACCCAGGCCGACGGCCTGGAGGCCCACCACGAGACCCTGGATACCGCCTGGAAGCTCTTCTGCCTGGCCCTCGGCCTGGCCGGCCTGGGGATCCGGGCGCTGGTGGTGGGCTATGCCCCGGCCGGGTGCTCGGGGCGCAACACCGCCTGCCAGAGGGCCGACAGCCTGACCACGACCGGTCTCTATTCCCTGGTGCGCCACCCCCTCTACCTGGGCAACTTCCTCGCCATGGCCGGGGTGGTGCTCTTCCTGGAGGTGTGGTGGTTTGGCCTCGTCTGCACCCTGGCCTTCGCCCTTTACTACGAGCGCATCATGTGCGCCGAGGAGGCCTTCCTGGAGGGCAAGTTCGGCGACCGTTTCCGGCAGTGGGCCGAGACCACCCCGGCCTTCCTGCCGCGGCTGCGGGGCTGGCGGCCGCCGGCCATGAGCTTCTGCATGCGCAGCGTGCTGCGCCGGGAATACACCGGCGCCGCCCTGCTCACGCTTTGCTTCTTCCTGGTCGAGTTGCTCGGGGATGGGTTGGCCGAGCACGAGTGGAAGCTGGACCCCCTGGCCCTGGTCGCGGTGGGCCTGGCCGCCCTCTCCTATGTCACCCTGCTCACCCTCAAGCGCACCACCCGCCTGCTCAGCGTCCCGGGGCGCTGAGGCGCGCCGCGCATTCCACCCCAGGAGATGCCCATGCCTGAAACCGTCCGTTCCCGCGTGCGCAAGGTGCTTGCGGGGCAGTTGCCCTCCGACCGCCTGCCGATCATCGAGTGGGCCTCCTGGTGGGACCTCACTGTCAAGCGCTGGGAGGGAGAGGGGATGCCCCCCGGCCTGGGCAAGTCGGGGGTCAAGCGTTTCTGGGGCCTCGACATGGACTACCAACTCTGGTTCCCGCAGATGGTGGAGGGCGCCCGCTCCCGCTACGAGGGGTGTTGGATCAAGGACGAGGCCGACTACGAGGCGCTCCTGCCCTCGCTTTACCCCGACCCCGTGCCTTACGACCGGGAGGGCTGGCGGCGCCTGGCCCAGGAGCAGGAGGCCGGGGAGGCGGTGATCTGGATCAGCCTCTCGGGCTTCTTCTGGTGGCCCCGGGTGCTGTTTGGCATCGAGCCCCACCTCTACGCCTTCTACGACCACCCGGACCTCATGCACCGCATCAACCGCGACCAGGCGGCCTATTGCCTGCGCTGCCTGGAGGAGTTCCTGGAGATCTGCACCCCCGACTTCATGACCTTCGCCGAGGACATGTCCTACAACCACGGCCCCATGATCTCCAAGGACCTCTTTGACGAGTTTATGGCGCCCTACTACCGGCAGATCACCCCCCGCTTCGCCGAGGTGGGCATCAGCCTGCTCATTGACAGCGACGGCGACATCGAGCCCCTCATCCCCTGGTTCGAGGAGGTGGGGCTGGAGGGCATCCTGCCCCTGGAGCGTATGGCCGGCGTGGACGTGAACCGCATCCGCAAGAACCACCCGCGCTGGAAGATGGTGGGCGCCTTCGATAAGACCGTGATGCACTTGGGCGAGGCGGCCATGCGGGAGGAATTCACGCGACTGCTGCCGGTGATGAAGAGCGGCCGCTTCATCCCCTCCGTGGACCACCAGACCCCGCCCGCCGTCTCCATGGAGGACTACCGGCTGTACCTGCGGTTGCTGCGGGAGTACGCCGAGGAGGCCTGTCGGTGAGGAGGGCTCTGTCATTCCGAGCGGTAATCCCGAGCGCTTGCCCCCCGTAGCCTTGGCGAAGGGGGGCGCGAGGGATCCCCGTCGAGGAATCTCGCTCTCCTCTCCCTCACCCCGAAACCCGAGACGCGAAACCCGTTACCCTGGAGCCACCATGCGCTATCTGGTAATCCTGACGTTGCTATCCCTGTTGCCCTGTCCGGCCTTGGCCCTCCAACCCCGCGACCTGCGGCTGGTGCCCTTTCCGAAGGAAGTGACCCTCGAGCGCGGCCGGCTGGCGCTCACCCCTGACCTGCGGCTATCCGTAGTGGCCGGCGGCGGATCGGAGCAGGCGGCCCGGGACCTGGCGGCGGCGGTCGGCCTCTGCGCCGGATTCCGCCCCCCACTCGCCGTGCTGCCGGGTGAGGGCGCACCCTGGACGCTCACGCTGGCCAAGCCGGGCGTCCGCCTCCCCGCGCCGGGCGCCGTCCCCGAGCAAGCCGAGGGCTATGCGTTGCAAGTGACCCCCGCCGGTGTCGTCGTGCGGGGCCGGGATGTCGCGGGGCTCACCTGGGGCATCCAGACCCTGCGCCAACTGGTAATCGCCAACCTCCAGGGCCGGGCGCTGCCCTGCCTGCGGATTCGGGACTGGCCGGCGCTGGCCTGGCGGGGCTTCCAGGACGACATCACCCGCGGCCGCAGTTCCCTGCTCTCCACCCTGCAGCGGGAAGTGCGCACCAGCAGCCTGCTCAAACTCAACTACTTCACCTACTACCTGGAGCACCAGTACGAGTTTGCCGGCCACCCCGTGATCGGCCCCGCCGGCGGCAGCCTGACCCCGGCCGAGTTGCGGGCGCTGGTGGGCTATGGGCGGCGCTACGGCACGCCCATCGTGGGCTGCCAGCAGTCCTTCGGCCACTTCTGGCACATCCTCAAGCACCCCGAGTATGCCGCCCTGCGCGAGGGCAACGACTGTCTGAACCCGCTCGCGGAGGGTGCCTACCGCCTGCTCGACGACATGTATGGCGCCCAGATCCCCCTGCTCGAGACCCCGCTCTTCAACGTCTGCTGCGACGAGACGGTGGAACTGGGCACCGGCCCGGCCAAGGCCCTGGCTGCCGAGATCGGGGTGGGCGGGGTCTATGCCCGGCACATGCAGCGCGTGCACGACCTGGTCACCGGTAAGTACGGGAAGCGGATGATGATGTGGGGCGACATCATTTCCCAGCACCCCGAGCACCTGGGGGAGATCCCCAAGGATACCATCATGCTCTCCTGGGGCTACCAGGCCGCCGACACTTTCGAGCCGGTGATCATGCCCCTCAAGCAGGCGGGCTTTGACTTCTTCGTCTGCCCCGGGGTGAGCAACTGGAGCCGCATCCTGCCCGACTATGCGGTCGCGCTGGTCAACATTCACAACTACGTGCGCGACGGTGTCCGCCTGGGGGCCATGGGGATGCTTAACACCTCCTGGGTGGACGACGGCGAATCCCTGGCCGGCTATAACTGGTATGGCATGGCCTGGGGGGCCGAGTGCGCCTGGACCGGCTCCACCACTTCGGTGGCCGATTTCAACCGCCGCCTGGGGGCGGTGCTCTTTGGCGAGCGCGGGGACCACTTCGGCCGGGCTATCGCCCTGCTTGCCAAGACCCACACCCTGCCGGGCTACTCCTATATGTTCAACACCCGCTTCTGGCAGGGCGACTGGGCCGACCTGCCCGTGGACCGGGAGGCGGCCACCCGCCAGGCCCGCGCTCTGCTGGCCGTGGTCGAGCCCGCCCTGGCGCACCTGGAGGCCGCTCGCCGGGAGGCCCGGGTGGAGCCGGAGCAGATAGCCTACACCATGGTCGGTGCCGAGCGCATGCGGCTGATGGCCACCCGCTGGCTCGACCTGCTGGCCGCCGCCGAGGCCTACCAGCGGGCCCGGGAAGCGCGCAATCCCCGGTCCGCGCTGCCCCACCTGCGGCAGGCACGGGACCTGCTGGCAGGCATCTGCGGCCGCCATCGCGCCCTGCAGCAGGAATACCGCCGCCTCTGGCTGCTTGAGAACCGCCCCTATGCCCTGGACTGGGTGATGGATCGCTACGACCGCATGATCGCCGCCTATCGGGAGATTCAGGCGGGGGTGGAGCGGGCCATCGCCGAGGCCGAGGCCGGCCGCCCCCTGCCCGACCCGGCGAGCCTCCGCCTGCGCCTCGTCGAGCGCGGCCGCCGGGCCACCGCGCCCAACGAGAGGCAGGCCGCGCCCCTGGCCCCCGAGGCCCCCTGGGCTTGCCCCGGGTTCCCGCGGCGGCTCGGGATCACGGTGACCGCGCCCGACGCCCGCGCCGACCAGCCGTTGGAGGTGGACCTGCCCGCGGGGGTGGGCGGGGCCATACGCCTGGTCGAGGTGGATGCGACCGGCAGCCAGTCCCCCCTGCCCGCACAACTGCTGCGCGGCGCGCACCGCCTGGCCGCGCTGCTGCCCGGGACGCTGGAGGCAAGGAAACCGCGCCGCTTGCTGCTCTACTACGGCGGCCACACCAAGCCCGAGCCCGCCCTGCCCTGCCGGCAGGTGGCGTCGGGCAAGTGGGAGGTCGAGAACTCCGCCCTGCGCCTGCTGGTCGGCGCCGAGGGCGCGCATATCTTCCGCTGGCAGGTCAAGGCGCTGGGGAACCTCGACCTCACCGAGCCGGGGGAGGACGACTGGCGGGGCTTCGCCGACATCAACGGGGTCTACCGCCGGGCCCGGAACACCCTCCGGGTGGAGGCCGGGCCGGCCCTGGTCCGCCTGCGCTGCACCGGTCCCAGCGGCCTGGTGAAAACCTTCAGCATCTGGCAGGGGATGCCCTGGGTCGAGGTCACCCTGAATACCGGCTCGCCCTGGCTGGCCAACTACGACAACATCGCAGTGATGGGCGCCCAGACCGCCACTCCCGGGCGCTACCTCTTCTCCGACGGCGCCGAGGGCCCGCTGCTCCCCCTCAGCCCTACCCCCGATTGCCAGGTGCACCGGGGCGACGTGCGCTGGGGTGCCAAGTACCTGGTGGGCGGGCCGCTGCTCGCCCTGATGACTCCCGAGATCGCCACCAGCCACCTGGTGGGCCCGGGCTCGGGCATGGGTGGCCCTTGTGTCGAGCAGGCCACCCCCACCGCCCACTTCGTCATCTATGGCGGCGCCTGCCCGGCGGACCCCCGGGCGACCCTGGACCGGTTGCAGGCGGCGCTGGACTACACCCGGCCGCCGGCGGTGGTGGTGTGGGGGGAGCAAAGCAGGCAATAGGCATCAGGCACTGGGCATCAGGCAGGTCATTCGGAGGAGGCGGAGCCGACGAAGAATCTCGTGGCAGTGCCCGGGGGGCGCGGATCTGCCGGTCGCCCTCCGGGCGCGAGATTCCTCGCTATCGCTCAGAATGACCGACTCCGCCCATCTGCCTCCCCGCCTCCCGCAGCGCCTTGACCTCCCCCGCACTGCGCGTGAGGTCGAAGTCGAGCGGGGTGTCCCCCGCCCCGAACCAGTAGAGCACCAGCGGATAGCCCGCCGCGGCTGCCTCCCGCAGCAGGTTGCGGGTAAAGGCCGGGCACTCGGCGCCGCCGCCCACCAGCGCCCCCGTCTCCCCGATATACACCGGCTTGCCCACCCGGTCGCAGATGCGCTTGAGCGGCGGCAGGGCCGCGGCCGAATCCCGGTCCTTGTTACCGAAGCGCAGGTTGTCCACCCCCGGGTAGAAGTGGATGGAGAGCAGGTCAATCGGGTCGGGATGGGTGTCCCGCAGGTAGGCCTCGGCCTCGGCGGGAGAATCCTCCGTCCAGTCCCCCTTGCCCGCCGCACGCCGCAGGTGCTGGGCGGCCGGGCGCGGGGAGGAATACCCCGAGGAGATCAGGTGGTTGGGGTCCTCCCGCCGCACCAGCCGGGCCAGGTCGCGCATGAAGGGGATCATCTGGGCGGTCGTGTAGTTATCCCGCCGCCAACCGCATCGGCGCCGCCCCCAGCGAAACGGCGTTTAGGTCGCTGAAGCCGTAGGGCCGCATGAAGGCCAGGTCCGCCCCCAGGTTGAGCTCGCTCCATAACTCCCAGAAGAGGATGGTAGGTTCGTCCCGATAGCGGCTCACCACCTGGTGCACGTATAACTCCAGGTACTGCCGGGAGCGGGAGTCGCGGTTGGTCATCATGTCCTGCACGCTCTCGCCCGCCAGGTCGGGAAAGAGGTAGGTGTTCCACACCAGCACCGGCACCAGCCGCAGTCCGTGGCCCCTGGCAGTGGCCACCAGGTCGTCCCAGCGCCGCCAATACTCGGGGCTGGGCCACAACTCCAGGTCCCTGGGGTAGAAGCCCACTGCCCCGAAGCGCACCACCGTGAACCCGGCACCCGCGATATCCGCCAGCGCCCGCCTGGCCTGCTCCCGCTCCTCCCCGCCCCGGATGAACTGCAGCGCCAGGTCGAACTTGTTCACCCCCACCGCCCGGAACGGCCGCCCCTCCAGCACCAGGTCCATCCCCCACCGCTGCAGGACGCCGGCCGCGTGACCGGGCAGGGCCGAAGCCGCGAAAGCGAGGCACAGCAGAACGGTCGCGCGAGCCAGAGTCATGGGTGCCCTCCCGGTCGTCTGGTGTCCGCTGCCCTCTCGCCGCTGGGAGAGGGAGAGGGTGAGGGGCCGCCTCTCTCCCCCATGCCACTTCTCATCTGCCCGGGCGCGGGGGCGGGTCAGATGAGCAGGCAGCCAACTCCACAAGAGCGGCGGCCCAGCGTTCCCCCGTTTCCCACTCTCTACTTTGCCGGCGCAGCCGCGCCGAGTATCCAGTCCGGCTCCACCGCCGCGTGCTTGATATGGGTGCGCCGCCAGGTGTAGACCAGGTGCAGGCGCCCGTCGCGGCCCTGGATCAGGCCCGGGTAGGAATACTCGCCGATATCCCCCGCGTCCACATCCCGGATATAGGGCCAGGTCTCGCCCTCGTCCAGGGACAGCGCCAGCGAGAGCGGCGAGCGCCGGCGGTAGGAGTTGTTGAAGGCCAAGGCCACCCGTCCGTCGGTCAGTTTCACCATGTCCACTGCCGCCCCCGGGTTGGGCAGGTCGGTGTTGAGGGCCAGGGACCAGGTATAGCCGCCGTCGAGAGAGACTGACCGCCCCACCAGCGGGTATTCCTCGGGCCGCAGCAAGGCCAGGATGCTGCCGTCGGAGCGCTCGATCTGGGTAGGATGACTACAGGGCACGCCCGGGATCTTGCCGGTGTAGGTCCAGGTCTCGCCGCCGTCGGGGGAGATGAAGAAGTGTGAGTTCTCCCGGCTGTGCTCGACCCCGATGATCACCGACCCCTTGCTGGTGACCAGGGGCTTGGTGCGAAAGACGTTGTTGTACTCCCGCCGCAGCCACTGCACCTCGCCCCAGGTGCGCCCGCCGTCCTCGGAGATGCGATAGCGGCTATCGCAGGTATCCCAGCGCACCCCCGGCCCCCAGTGACCTTCCAGTTTGCCGTGCATCACGTTGTAGAAGAGCCACACCCGCCCCCGGGCGTCCTCCCACAGGATGCAGTTGCCCATGGGCTTGTTCGGGTCGTCGTCCACCGCCACCTCGGGGGGCAGCCACTCCCTGGCGCCGGCTGGCTTGCGGGCAGTCAGGATCTGCACGTTGGGCTTGGCCTCCCCCTCGCCCGCGTACCAGCAGCACAATAGATCGCCGTTCGCTAACTCGACCACACTCGCGCAGTGGCATGAGGGGTGGCGCGCGGTGGGGGTGCAGACAAACTCGGTCTCGAACATGGTTACCTCCTGCTGACCTGCTGCTCCCCAACTTCCACCCCGTCGGCGGCCTACCCTGCCCGCTCCCCTGTAGGGCGGGGCTGCCGGGCCCCGCTACTGCCGCGAGCGCCGATCCGTGGGGCAACGGGGCTGAAGCCCCTCTACCAAAGCGGCGCTGAAGCGCACGCACTCCACCTGGGTGCGCCGCTAACCGGTGACCCCCTCCAATACCTCGGGGTTGATCTCCACCCCCAGGCCGGGGCCCTGGGGCACCTGGAGGTGGCCGTCGCGCACCTCGAGCACGGGCTCGGTGAAGAGCCGGTCGCGCAGGGGATGCGGCTCGATGTTGTACTCCTGGGAATAGCGGATGTTGGGCAGCGCCGCGGCCAGATGCAGGTTGGCCACCGTGCCCAGGGGCTGGGTCTGGTGCGGGGTGCACACGCAGCCAAAGGCCTCGGCCAGTGCCGCCACCTTGCGGCAGACGGAGAAGCCGCCGGCCTTGATCACGTCCGGCTGCACGATGTCCACCGCCTCCCGCTCCATCATCTCCCGGAAGCGGCGCAGGTCCCAGTCCTGCTCCCCGCCCGCGATGGGCAGGTCGAGCGCCTTCGCCACCCGGGCGGTGGCCTCCAGGTCCCAGTAGGGGCAGGGCTCCTCGAAATGGAACACCCGGTACTCCTGCAATATGCGCCCCAACTCGATCGCGCGCGGGGCGGTGAAGCAGGAGTTGCCGTCCACCATGATCTCGATGTCGTCTCCCAGTACCCGCCGCACCTCCCGCACCAGCGCCGCCGAGCGCCCGGGGGCGGCGTCCTGGTCGAAGCCGAAGGTGCTCCCCACCCGCACCTTCACCGCGGTGAAGCCGTGCTGCTCCACCAGCGCCGCCAGGCGGGCGGCCTCGTCCTGGGGGGTGATGTCCCGGCGCATGCTGGAGGCGTACATCCGGATGCGGGTGCGGTAGGCGCCGCCGAGCAGGCGGTAGATGGGCTGGCCGAGCGCCTTGCCCATGATGTCCCACAGCGCGATCTCGATCCCGCTCGCGGCCATGGCCATGGATTGGCCGGCGAGTTTGTAGGTGTCCACGAACATGCGCTCGACGATGGGCTCGAGGTCAAAGGGGTCCCGCCCCACCACGATCCGCGCCAGCGCCCGCTCGACGTGCTCGCGCACCAGCGCCACGTGCATGGGGCTGCACTCCCCCCAGCCCACGATGCCCTCGTCCGTGCTCACCCGCACCAGCAGGTTGCTGCCCAGGTCAATGGGCTCGATCCTGGTCACTTTCATGGCCGGCCTTCGGGGGTGATATCTATCTCCGGGTGCTTGTCCGCTAACCAGGCAAGCAGTTGTTGCTGCAGGGCACGGGCTATGGCCAGCGCCGACTCGGCCTCCTGGGGAGTAACCAGACCGGTATCCTGGTACACCACCGCTGCCCGTTTCCGCCGGTAGCGGTCCAACTCCCTCACCCGCCCCTCTTCCAGGCCGAGCGTGTACGCCAGGGATTCCACTGCCCGGTAGTGGTGGGCGGGCGAGGCGACCCGGTACCCGGCAGCGGCCAATGCTGCATCTGCGGCGGCTAAGCAAGCGGCGAAAGCCTGCTCGAATCGCCCGTCGTCCGTATCCACTCGGGAGGCGTCTCGCAGGTGGCGGGCCAGCACCCGCAGCCTGGCCCGCACCGCCGCCGGGTCCGGCCCCTCCTGCCTTACCTCGTCCCTATGCTGCTCGGCCCACTGCGCCAAGGTCATCTTCGCTCCCCACCAGCATGATCTTGGGCTCCCTCAGCACCCGGGCCAGGAAGTGGTGCCCCTCTGCCAGCAGCCGGGCATATTCCTGGTCCTCGTACACCATGGGGTTCACTGCCCGGCCCAACCGGTCCTCCGCCGCGTCAAGGGCCGCCAGCACCCTCCCATACTCGGCGCTGCCCACCACCAGCACGTCTACGTCGCTCTGCGGCGTCAACCTTCCAGCGGCGGCGCTGCCGAAGATGAAAGCCAGCCGCACCCCCGGGATGCCCGTCAGCGCCTCCCGCACCACGTCTGCGATGCCCGCGGTCTTCACCACCAGGCTCCGTAACTCGGGCAGCAGGGGCGACTCCTCCCGGGGCCGGTAGTATACCCGGTTCCCATCCGGCACCGCCGCTATGACGCCGACCTCCACCAGCAGCGAGAGCGCGCGCTGTACTTGCTGCAGGCGCAGGCCCGCCGCCTTGGCGATGCCACTCTGGTACATCCGCTCCTCCGGGCGGGCCAGCAAGACCGCCAACGTGCGGGCGACCGGCGTTCCCAGCAATCTCTCGAGGGTTCGTGTCATGCGCATAGTGTACCACAAACTGTGGTCAATATACCACAAATTGTGGTCATTATACGCCTGCTCCGCTCTCGCCCAGGACCCCTCCCATCCCCCGGAGAATCCCTGCCCCATGCGCCTCCTCTTTGCCTGCTGCGCCGCATTTCTGCTCGCCGGGGCTCTCCCGGCCTTGCCGAGCGACGCCCCCACCCGCCACGGCGTGGTCTTCTTCTGCCCCGAGCAGGAGCAGAAGGCCCTCCGCCAGTTGGAGCAGGTCAAGGCCGACGGCTTCCGGCTCATCGAGTTCGCCTCCTGGGTCTGGACCCAGCCCACTCCCGGCTCGCCGCTCGAGCACCGCGCCGGCGCCGTGCTCGACTGGTGTGACCGCAATGGGGTCGGCTTCTTCCTCATGCACAACATCCAGTTCGGCAGCGAGGGGGAGGGCGGCGGGCTGGACAACCAGGTGCTGCAGCCGGAGAAGGCCCTGCCCCTGGTCGCCGACTGGGCGCGGGTGCTCAAGGGCCATCCCTCCGTGCTCGGGGTGATCCTGGGCAACGAGGTGGGCCCGCATTTGGGCAAGCCCGCCGACAACCCCCGCCTTTGGGGGCAGTTCCGGGCCTACCTCGAGCGCCGCCACCGCACGATCGCCGGCCTCAACTCCGCCTGGGGCACGCACTACGCTTCGTTCGCCGAGGTGGGCGAGCCCCCGGCCGGCAGTGCCGGCTGGGTGGACTACCGGCGCTTTGCCAACCAGGTCTTCGCCCGCTTCTACCAAGTGGTCTTTGACCGGGGCTTCCGCCCGGGGCTGGGGGAGCGGCTCTACGGAAACAAGACCTCGCCCGACCCCTGGCTGCACCGGGCCTGTGCCGGGTCCACCATGACCTGCTGGGACGACATGGTCTCCCAGCACCCGCTGTGGCTGATCAAGTGCGCCGCCGACACCACCGGCAAGCCGCTCTTCAACTCCGAGTTACACCTGTACAACGACGAGTACCACTACGGCCCGTCACCGGAGCAGTCGCGCTACCGCTACTTCACCAGTGCCCTGCTTGGGGAATACCTGACCGCCAGTTACGCCTGGAACCAGTGGCACAAGCCCGAGATCGCCCGGGTGCACGCCGCCACCCCGGGCATCCTGGACGGCCTGGCGAAGGCCGATGCCGCTTGCCGCACGCTGGCGCAGGCCTATCGTCATGGCGACCTGGCGGTGCTGGTTACCGAAGACAACTACTACCGCACCCAGGACATGGCGGAGACGGCCCGCCACCCCCTGGCCCTGCTCTATGCCCGCCTGGGCACCCTGGGTCGGCCCTGGCGCTACCTGCTGGAGGACGACCTGGCCGGCCTGCGCCGGGGCACGCTGGTGGTGTGGACCACCGGCCTCTCTCTCCCGGGTGCCATCCGCCTGGCCGCCCTGCCCGCGGCGGTGCGCGTGATCGCGGTGGAGAGCGCTCCCGTGTCTGACGAATACGGCCGCCCCCTGCCTCCCAACCTGGCCCGCCGCCTGGCCGACCGGCTGCAGGCCGCGCCCGCCCTCCCCGCCGCCTTTCGCCGCCTGGGCACGGTGGAATACCTGTGGTGGAGCCCCGAGCGGGGCCACTTCACCTACCAGGTGCCCTATTGCCTGGTGGAGGTGCGCCGGGCCGCGGGGGTGGTAGCGGTGATCAACAACTCCCCCTCTCCCCAGACCGTCCCATTGCCCTGGGGCAGAGGGCCGGCAGCGCTCGAATGCAGCACCAACCAGCCACTCGAGGGCACTTCCCTTGACCTCGGGCCGTTCGGGGTGAGGATCTTCCGGCTGACGCCCTCTCCCCCCGGGAGAGAGTTGCGGTGAGGGGCTGTCCGGTTCGTAGTAACGCCAAGAGACGCGTCCCCTTCGTCAAGCCGGGGCTGGCGCCCTCCACTTAGCCGGCGCCGGCCCCCTCGCGATCCTGCTTGCCCCAGACCTTGCCGGACAGGAGTTCTCGAGCGTCGGGAGCACGCAGTCCACTGGGGCAGGTCACTTTCATCTGCCCCTCTCCCGTCATGTACAACCCTGCCACAGCGTTGTTTCCCCTGCGCCTGCGGCCCGGGAGGCTGCCTGCCCTTGCCTACGAACCTGACTCACGGCCCTCTCCCCAGGGCAGGAGGCGGCATGGACCTGATCTCCCCCCGTCCCTGGCATGCGCTGCTCGCCACCGAGGCGATCGCCCTGCTGGGTACCGACCCCCAGGTGGGGCTGACCTCGGCCGAGGCCAAGCGCCGGCTGGCCCTGGTAGGGCCCAATATCATCACCGGCCAGGCCGGTCCCTCGGCCTTTGAGCGTCTGCTTGGCCAGGTCCGCCACCCGCTCATCTACATCCTGGTGGTCGCCGGTGCCATCACCGCCTTGCTGCCCGGGCATGGGGTGGATGCTGTAGTCATCTTCGGGGTGGTAGCCGCCAACGTGGCGGTGGGGTATGTGCAGGAAACCAGCGCCCAGGCGGCCATCTCCGCTCTGAGCCGGCTGGTGGCGGTGCGTGCTACCGTGGTGCGGGAGGGCCAGCCGACCAGGGTGGATGCGGCAGACCTGGTGCCCGGCGACCTGGTCCGTCTGGAAGCAGGGGATGGGGTGCCGGCTGACCTGCGCCTGCTCCAGGTAAGGGAATTGCACGCGGACGAATCCTCACTTACCGGGGAATCGGTGCCTGTGGCCAAGGAGGTGGGTCCCCTACCCGAAAACACCCAGCCGGCAGACCGGCGCAACATGGCCTACTCCGGCACCACCATCACCGCCGGCCGCGGTACCGGCCTGGTGGTCTCGACCGGGGAAAGCACGGAGATCGGCCGCATCTCCCATCTCATCGCCACCGCCACCAAGGTGGAGACTCCGCTTACCCGGCGCCTGGCGCGCTTCAGCGTGGGCCTGTCCTGGGTCATCACGGGGGTGGCTGACCGGCTGCGCGCCGCGGCGTCGGCCCTGGATTCCATCCCCTTTGCCTCCGAGCGGGGGTACATGGCCACCCTTCATGACCTGCCGGCCGAGGGCCGGGTAATCTATGCCAAGGGCAGCGCCGAACGGGTGCTGGCGTTGGCCGAGCGCACCGTGGGCCCCGACGGTGAGGAGGAGCCCCTGGACCCAGAGCGTGCCCGGACCCTCGTGGACGAACTGGCGGCCCGCGGGCTGCGCGTGCTGGCCTTTGCCCGAAAGCAAGCCACCCAGGAGGAAGTCCTGCATCCGGAGCAACTCGCCCGGGGCCTGGTCTACCTCGGGCTGCAGGCGATGCTCGACCCGCCCCGCCCTGAAGCCGTGCGGGCCGTCGCCACCGCCCGCCAGGCCGGGATCGCGGTGAAGATGGTCACCGGCGACCACGCCCTCACTGCCCGCGCCATCGCAGCCGAGATGGGCCTGGGGGACGGCCAGGTGGAAACCTGGACCGGGCGCGACCTGGCGGCAGTCTCCGATGACGCGCTCCCCGCGATCGTTGAGCGGGCCCAGGTGTTCGCCCGCGTCACCCCGGAACAGAAACTCCGCTTGGTGCGCGCACTGCAGGCCCGCGACCGGGTGGTAGCCATGACCGGTGATGGGGTGAACGATGCCCCAGCCCTCAAACAGGCCGACATCGGCATCGCCATGGGCGTCACCGGCACCGAAGTGGCCAAGCAGGCGGCCGAAATGGTGCTCACCGACGACAACTTCGCCTCCATCGAGGCGGCCGTCGAGGAGGGACGGGCGGTCTATGATAACCTGCGCAAATTCATTACCTGGACCCTCCCCACCAACGGCGGGGAAGCCTTGCTGGTGCTCACCGCTATCGCTCTCGGGCTCACCATGCCCATCCTGCCCGTCCAGATCCTGTGGGTCAACCTCACTACCTCGGTGGTGCTGGGCATCCCCCTGGCTTTCGAGCCCAAGGAGCCCGACCTCATGCTCCGCCCCCCCCGCGACCCAGCCGAGCCCATTCTTACCCCCGACCTGGTCCTACGCACGGGCTACGTCTCCGTGCTCATCCTGCTGGCGGCCTACGGGCTGTTCTTCCTCGACCTCAGCACCCGCGGCCGGTTGGCCGAGGCCCGCACCATTGCCACCAACACCGTCGTTCTTGCCGAGATCGGTTACCTCTTCAGCAGCCGCTCACTGTGCGGGGCCACCGGCCTGGTGGGGATCGCCGCCAACCCCTGGGCCGCCCTCGGCGTGCTCGCCATGGTGGCCCTGCAGGTGGCCTTCACCTATACTCCGCTGCTGCAGACACTCTTCCAGACCGCCCCCATCCCCTCCCTCTCCTGGCTTGCGGTGGTCGGCGTCGCCACCCTGGTCTATGCCGTCGTGGAACTGGAGAAGTGGTGGCGCCGCCGCCTCGCCGCTTGCCCGCTGTGGTAGTGAGCAGGACCCCTCCTGCCCCCCACCGAACCCTCCCCCGACCGCCGGCTGGCGGATCACCCCCTGGGAGAGGTGCGATGCGCAAGAAGAGATTGCAGGCAGGCGTGATCGGGTCGGGGATGGGCCGCTACCACATGGAGGCCTACGCCAACCACCCCGACGTGGACCTGGTGGCCGTGTGCGACCTCAACGAGGCCGAGGCCAAGGTCATGGCCGACCGCTTCGGGGCCAAGCACGTCTTTACCGATTATCTGAAGATGTATGAGTTGCCGCTCGACCTGGTGAGCATCGCCACCCCCAACTACCTGCACGCCCCCATGGCCATCGCCGCCCTGCAGGCGGGCATGCACGTCCTGACCGAGAAGCCCATGGCCACCACCGTAGCCGACGCCAAGGCCATGGTCGCCGCCGCCCGCAAGGCCAAGAAGCGGCTGATGGTGGATATGTCCCTGCGCTTCAACCCCACCCATGCGGCCATGAAGCAGATGGCCGCATCCGGGCGCCTGGGCGAGATCTACTTTGGGCGGGCGGGGATGCTGCGCCGCAAGAGCGTGCCCTCCCTTGACTTCCCCGTGGAGACCGCCACCATGGGGCGCGGGCGCTGGTTCGTCAACAGGAAGCAGGCGGGCGGGGGCGCGCTGATGGATATCGGGGTGCATACTCTCGACTTCACCTGGTGGCTGATGGGCCAGCCCCAACCGGTGAGCGCGGCCGCCGTCACCTATGCCAAACTCGCACCCCCCCGCTGGAAAGCGGCAGGCATTGAGGCTGACGTGGACGAATTGGCCGCGGCCCTGGTGCGCTTTGAGGGCGGCGCCAGCATCATCTTCGAGGTCACCTGGGCCGGCCACCAGCCTGGCGACTGGTACGTGAAGATCTATGGCACCGAGGCCGGCCTCTGCCTGAACGACAAACTCGGACTCTACTCCGAGGTGGAGGGCTACCAGGCGGTCACCACCCCGGATACCCACGGCGAATGCGAGTCGGCCTATCAGCACTTCGTCCGCGCCGTGCAGAACCCCGACCTGCCCATGCTCGCCTGCGGGGAGGCCGGCCTGGCGGTGGTGCAGATGCTGTGCGCCATCAACGAGTCTGCCACCAAGGGCGGGGAGGTGAGGATCGGCGCATAGGCGGTTCGTAGTGGCGCCGGAAGGTCCGTTCCCGCCGTAGGGCGGGGACTCTGCGGCCCGCCGGTGCTGTAAGGTGCGTTCCCTCTGGCAAGCCAGGGACCGCACTTGCGGTTTCCCTGCGCTTCACCAGGGAAACCGGCGCCTGCCGGGGCATGAGCGAGAAAGGGGCGGAGCCGCCGGACTCCGCCCCTCTTGCCTGTCCCTTCCCTATTCGCCTATGCGCCCATGCGCGGCCTACCGCACTACCCCCCCGCCGTCACCGGCTTCTTGGGCTGGGGGACGGTCACCTCGTAGGTATCCGTGCCCAGGTTGCCGGCTCGGTCAAAGGCTCGCGCCTCCACCTTATGCTTGCCTGGACTAAGTTTGCCCGTGGTGAAGGAGAACTCGATTGACGGCCCCTCCACCTGCTCTCCTCCCAGGGCCGCGGATTTCCAGTCGCCACCGTCTACCCGCCAGTCCACCGCTCGTACCACCCCCAGTTTGTCGCTGGCCGTGCCCCGCACGGTCACCGCCCCCTCGGTGGCTTGCACGCTTTGACGCAGTATGATCACCGTGGGCGGGCTGGCGTCTACCTGGAAGGGGACCGTGGCGCTGGCTTCCTCGGGGTCGGCCGGCCGGCTCAGGCGGTCGCTGGCGGTGATGCGCAGCAGGTACGACCCTTCGGCCACCTTGCTCAGGTCCCAGGTGTAGGTAGATTCCTTTTGCTCATCCTTCAGCACCTTCCACGTGGCTCCACGGTCATTGCTCCATTCCACCCGGTAGAGTAGTGTGTCCTTGTCGGGGTCCTCACCCTTCCAGCTCACCTTTAGCGACTTCGCACAATCTGTGCCCGGCTTGGGCACACTCACCGTGACCCGAGGCTTATTGTTGCGTCCCAGATAGGTGATCTGAACTGCCTGCACGATGGGCGTGGCGACCCCGCCGCTGGTAAGGGTCAGCCGGTACTGCAGGTAGCGAGCCTGCGGGCTGGTAATCGTGCTGCCGGAGGCCGAGGGGTAAGGGCCTGACCAGTTGCTCCAGCCCTCTTCGGGGTTTGGACCATTTCCGGAGCGCGTCTCCAGTGCGGCTGCGGTGCCGCCGGGCAGGTCCTGCTGCCACCCGGCCACCCCCCAGCGCGCCACCTGGCGGGCGTCCAACACCGGCGAGACATAGGTGCCCGTCCGGGCATATCCCGGGCCAAACTGCATCACGCTCCCTGGATTGGCGAGCCCCAGCAGCAGCGCCCCCTGTTGGCCTGCCGCCAGGCTGATTACCTGTCCCTCCTTGGGCTTGAGGCACAGACTGGGCACGTCGTCCAGGCCGATGGCCGTCAGCGTCCCCTCCTTACCCGTAGCATAGACCCCATCCGGGCAGGCAGCCAGGGCATAGATAGTGGCCCCGGTCTCCGCGACCTTCACCGGCGCCTCCCCCGGGCTCATGCGGTAGATGGTCCCGCGCGGGCTGGTGCCCGCCCACAGCGCGCCCTTGGCGTCCATAGCCAGCGCGGTCACCGCGGAGTCGTCCGTGCCCAAGGCGGTCTGCAGGGCACCGTCGTGGGCCACCCGGAACACTACGCCGTTGTCGGCCGAGCCGGCGTATACCTCGCCGTTCTTGCCTGCCACCAGGGAGAGCAGATGGGTGGCCTCCACGTCCCAGCCGCGGGGCTGGCCGTTGGCGGGCAGGTGCCATAGCCGTGCCGGCGGCCCCGAGGCGGCCCATAGCCCGCCCTGGCCGTCGCTGCACAGCGCCCACACGTACTCGCGCTCGGTATCCAGCACCATCGTGCCCTTGCCATCCGGGGCGACCTTCCATAACTTACCCCCAGGGCCCGCGCCCACGTAGAGGGTGCCGTCCGGCATTGGCAGCAGGGCGGTCGCCATCACGGCCCCCGTGTCGAAGAAGGGCTCGGCCTTGCCTCCCTTGAGCCGGTACACCCGACCGTTGCCCGCCGTCCCGGCGTACACTGCCTCCCCGCTGACCGCCAGAGCCAGCGGCATTTCTGCACCCAGGGTGCCCAGGGTGGTCAGGTCCTTGCCCAGCGCCAATCTTCCCTTGGCATCCAGCGTCACCCCCGCTAACTCTCCGGCCTGGAAGTCGGCGGCCCCGGCATGCAGCCATGTCTCCGGCTCTCGGCTGAGCGGCCGGGGCGTTTCTGCCTTCTTGGTGGTCGTGCCCGCGGCCGTCGCGGCATCCGTCTCCTCTCTGTCCGCCTCTCCAGCCTCCGTGGTCTCCCCATCGGCCGCCAGGTTCACGGGCGACATGTCGAAGAAAGACAACGGGATGAGCGCCCTGCTCCCCGGCTCCTCCGCACCCTCTTCACCCTCGGCCTCCGACTCTTCCGGCGCCTGCGAGGGCCCCGCCGAGGTGCTCGGCGCCGCCGAGCGCCGCCCCGCCATGCCCGGCCGCTCCTGCACGCGCACGGTCACGATCCCGTAGCCGGTCACCACCCACTCCGGCTCCGGCACCCGCGTCTCGATGCGGTCAGGCTCCGGTCGGAAACGGCTCGACTTGGCCTGCTCGAAGAGCGATACCATCCCCTGCGGCAGGGTAGGCATCAGGCGCCCGTCCACTGACACCCCTCGCGAAGGCAACGCCGCCATCAACACGATCTGGTTCGCGGGGCACCGGCGCTCATATTCCCCCAGCGACTGGTCCAGGCTCTTCACCACCGGCCGCGGCAGCCCCAGCATGGACTTCAGCCGCTCCGCCTCTGCTCCGCCCGCCACCCCGATCCGCAGCGTGCCCGAAGGCATGTCGGAGGGCACCGCCAACTCCATGGTGCGGGTGACCGGCTCCTTGCCGTAAGGCTCCACCTGCAGCGTCAGTTTCACCTTCTCTCCCGCCTTCACCGTCGGGCGCTCCGCCGCCACTTCTCTGATCACTGCCGTGCGCCGCTCGGGTACCATGGTCACGTTGATCTGGGCGCTGTCCAACTCCACCCCCCCGTAGGGGGAATTCGCCAGCAGCCCAATGGGCTCCATCAGGCTCAAAGTGGCCGCCGCCGAGGCGTCCTCACCGTAAACCAGGTCCGTCCGGCTTACCCGGTACTTGCCCTCGGCAGCCAGCGTGAACTCCACTCGGGCGGTGCCCCGCCCCACGTAACCGGCGCTATCGTCCACCGCATCCATCACGCACGACATGATCAGGCCCGGTGCCAGCCGCCGGTCGCGCACCACTTGCAGCCGGTAGGTCTGCGGCTTGCCGCCCTTGCCGTCGCCCACGGTGATGGTCACCGGCGTCATCCTGGCTGTCTGCCCCACTGTGCCCCCGATGGCCCATAGCCGATCCTGGTTGATGGCCCCCACCGTGCTGATCGCCGCCCCCAACTTGAACGACACATTGTAGGAGGGCACAAAGCCATGCACCAGCCCGGTAGCCATGGGCAGGCTCGCATTACCCAGTGAGAGCATGGGGTGTCCGAAAGCCAGAATCTGGTCGCCCTCCCGCCAGGTAACCGTGCCAAAGGCACTCACGTCAAAGTCACCCTTCACCAGTTGGATCCCCACCGCCGCGCCTGGCTCCAGGCCCACCGGCAGGTTCTCCTCCGCCACCCCACCCACCCCCTGCACCACCTCTGCCCCAAAGGGGGCGAACAACTCACCCAGCCGCTTCATCCCCCGCTCGCCAAAACCACTCGCCAGCAGGATGGTGTTGGTGGGGCGCAGGGTGATCGTTCCCGCCTCCGGCTTGCCCACCTTGGGACTGGTCTCCACTGTCACCCGCCGGTAGGCCTTGCCCCCGATTATCAGCGGTCGGTCCAACTGGCTGGTGGTGGCCGCGGCCGGCCTCTCCTGTCCTGCCGCCGGGCGGATCGTCTCCAACATGTCGGCAATAGGGGTGATCCCTGCGATCGCCTCCTTCGAGAACGGCCAGGAGAAGGCAATGGCCCCGATCAGCCGGCCGTTGATGTACACCGGGCTCCCGCTCATCCCCGCCAGCACCCCGGACTGCGCGGCCACTACCGGCCCATCCAGCACCTGGGCCATGATTACGTCTCGCCCCTGCCGCGCCCGGTGCATCACTCCCAGGATCTTCATGTTGAACGGCTCGATCTTGGTGCCCCAAAACACCGATTTGCCCACCGCCGCCATCCCCGGCCGAATCTGGGATACCGGCATAGTCGGAGTGGCCGCCGGCAGCATCGCGGGTGCGGCCAGAATGACGGCGATCAGGACTGCCCTGGTTGTTCTCAAGCGACCCTCCCATGGAACGGCAGGTGACGCCCTGCCGGGGTATAAGCAGGATGAACGCTATGGGTACCTCAGCGCCCTAACACGATATCACCGCCTGACAAGCGGGGTCAACGACGCCCTCTTGCTACCGCACCCCCCATCCAGGCAGGAGGCCAGCCGCCACCGGGCGGAATATAGGGCAACTCACCCGGGAAGGAGCCGGCACCATGCCCCCTCGCCGGATTCTCTGGCTCGCCCTTGCTGCGGCCCTGCTGGCGGTGGCTCCTGCCGGCGCGGCGAACCTGGTGCCCAACCCCTCCGCCGAGGAGGGTGCCCACCAGCCGCAGGGCTGGGCTGCCCAGCCTCCTGCCGCCGGGTCCTGGACCTCCGGCGGCGCCCGCTTCGGCGCTCGCTCTCTCGCCTTGCGGGCAGCCGCGGAGGCTTACTGGGAAGCGGCCCTCCCTGAGAGCGTTCCCGCCGCCCAGGGCTACCGCCTCAGCGGCTGGGTGCGTGTCGAGGGGGGCTCCGGCTGGATCGCCGCCCGCCTGCGCCGGCATGACGGCCGCCTCCTCACCGTGACCACTCCGCGTAGCACCGCCCGCGCCTGGTCCTACCTGGCGGTGGATATCCCCCAGCGACTCGCTGCACAAACCGTGCCGGTGGCTGTGCGCGGTGTGGCCACGGGCGGGGCCGTCCGTTTTGACGGCCTCCGCCTCGCCTCGCTGGATACCAATATCCTCCCCAACGTCGCCCTCACCCCCCTGCTCGTGGAGGGGAAGCCGCTTCCCGGCGATCCCCCGGCCGGCTGGCAGGCCGTTCCTGCTACCGGCAGCCTGCGCACGGTCGCGCTTGCCGACCAGGGGCGCGCCCTCGTGCTCTCCCCGGAGGCCCCCGCCGTGGCCTCCTACCTGGTGGACCTGCCCACCGGCACCACCGCCTGCCGCCTGGAGACTCGCCTCAAGGGGTCGGGTGGGGTGGCATGCGGCCTCTCCTGGTACGGCCCCTGCGGCCATCTGCGCGACGACTTCGAGACCGCCGCTGCGGGCACCCGGGTCCTCCGGCTGTGGCCGGCGCCCCCACTGGCCAATCGCGTGCAGGTGGTCTTCCGCCTCGGGGGCGGTGGCGAGGCCCAGGTGCAGCCCATCGCGCTGGTGCCCGTGCTCCGGCCCGCCCCGCCCGCAGTTGCCGTCTACGCCAACCAGGTGGGTTACGACCCCGGTGCCCCCCATACCGCCATTGTGGGTACCACTTTCTTTCCCAGGCGCCCCGAGCACGCCCGCTTCTCCCTGTGCGATGCCCGCGGCCGCGCCGTCTGGCAGGGCCCCCTGCGCTCCCTCGGCCGCATGCATGAGGGCCGGCCTGATGACTGGGGCGCCTACTACTGGCTCGCCGATTTCACCGCCTTCCGGGGCACCGGGCGCTTCACCCTCGCCGCCGAGATGGACGGGCACAAGGCCCGCTCCCATCCCTTCACCCTCGGTCCCGGCGCCGTCTTCCGGGGCGTGGCTGAGTTGACCTATCGCTTCCTCTACTATCAGCGCTGTGGTGGCGCGGTGCCTGGGTGGCACGCCGCTTGCCACCTGGACGACGGCCGCCTGCCCGATGGCACGCATGCCAACGTGGCTGGCGGTTGGCATGACGCCGGCGACCTGAACAAGTGGATGTACCCCAACGGCCCCCCCCTGGTGCTCTACGGCCTGGCCAGTGCCTACCTGGCCCACCCGGCGGCCTTCAACGCCATTGACCGGCACGGCAACGGCAGGAGCGACCTGCTGGACGAGGTGCTCTGGGGAGCCAACTGGCTGCTCTCCATGCGCAACCCCGGGACCGGGGGCCTTTATGGCTCGGTGACCACCGGTTGGACCTACTGGGGCCAGGCCGAGAAGGAGACCGACGGCGTCCCCGGTAATGCCGACGACCGCCCCATCGCTGACGAGAAGCCCGCCTCCATGCGCGCCGCCGCCGCCTTTGCCCTGGTGGCCCGCTGCGTGCGTGATGGCGGCAAGTGGCTGCAGGCCGCAATGGACATGGAGGCTGCCTGCCGCGCCGAGGGCGACGGGCCCGATCGCCTGCTCGCTTGCCTCGCCATCTGGCAGGCGGGCGGTAGCGCCCAGCACCTGGAGTGGGCCCGCAGTATCGGCCGCGCCCTTGCCCAGGGTTCCCCCCAGGGCGAGGGGCTGGCTGCCCTGGCCCTACTCATGGCTGCCGACCCCCAGTCGGGAGGGAATCCGGAATATCGCGCCACTCTCGCCCGCTCCGTGGGTGCCTTCGCCCGCCGCCAGAGCCAGCCGTTCCCCGTATCGGCCGGGCGCTCTGGGCGTGACGACGGCATGGAACAGGCCGACCGGGTCACCCAGTGGGGGCGCCACATGGACCTCACCTGCAACGCCTGGGCCATGGCCGCCTGTGCCCGCGTGCTCGCCTCCCCTGCCGCCTACCGGGCGCTGACCAACGAACTGGACTGGCTGCTCGGCCTCAACCCGCTCGACCTGTGCATGGTACACGGCGCCGGCAGCCACCACCCCGCCCGCTACCATCACCGCTATGCCTCCTATCCCGGCCACCGGGACGGCGCCGTGCCCGGGGCCATCCCCAACGGCATCGGCCGCCCCAGCCGCAACCTCGCCCTCGACCTGCCCTTCATGGACGAGGAGAATCGCGACCCCTCCACCGACGAACCCTGGATCCCCTACAACGGCTTCCTGCTCTGCGCTCTGGCGCAGATGGAAGCGGGAGAATAGCCATGCTGCGCGCGCTTGCCCTGATCACGCTGGTCGTGCTCTGCACGGGAAAGGTTCTGGCCATGCCCATTGTCCGCCCCACTACTCCCCCTTCTCTGGCCGTCGAGGTGGTTGATGGCGAGAAGGTCTACCGCCTGCCGGTGGCTCCCACCCCCCTGGTGCAGTCCCGCAACATCCCCCTCACCATCGTGGATGACCCGGTCAACCAGTGGATGGGGGGCACCCGCCTTCCCGCGCTGGTGATCCCGCCCAACAACGCCATCGTGGCCGGGGCGGTGCGCCCGGGCTCGGTGGTGGTGCGGCCTGGCCCGGAGGGCGCGCCCTATGTCGCCGGCCGGGACTACCAGGTGGATGACAAGTGGGCGGGGCTCTGGCGCCTCCCGGAAGGCCACGTGCCAGCCGGGGCCAACTGCTTCGTGGATTATGACTTCTACCTCAGCCGGATGGACACCGTGCAGATAGGGCCCTCCGGCCGGCCCACCCTGCGCCGGGGGAAGCCCGCGGTGGTCTGCCCCCACCCTGCCGGCCCGGCTGCCGGCGCCAAGGCCCTGGCCAATATCTGGGTGCGCTGGGGTGCCACCACCATCACCGCCGAGGACATCTACCCCATCGGCAGGCCGGACCCCCTCCCGGCGGCCGATCCTGCCCTCGTGCCCAAGACCCGGGCCCTGCTTGCCGCGGGCAAGCCCGTCAAGATCGTCTTCCTGGGCGACAGCGTCACCTGTGGCGGCGACGCCAGCCGGCCCGAGTATGCCTTCCCCGCGCTCTTCGTCACCCGCTTGAGTGAGCGTTTCCCCCAGGCACAGGTGACCGGCGTCAATGCAGGCATCGGGGGCACGAATTCCGACCTCGGCCTGCAGCGCCTGGACAAGGATGTCATTGCCCACCACCCCGACCTGGTGGTGATCGAGTTTATCAACGACTTTGGCTTCCCCCGGGAGAAGATACTCGAAAACTACCGCCAACTGGTCACCCGCCTGCGCGCCGGTGGCGCCGAGGTGGTGATCCTAACCCCCCACTTCATCTGGCCGGAGTGGATGGGCGGCTACCAGGCGGCCCTCGCCGCGCTGCTGGAGGCGGCAGCCGCAAACAAGGTCGCGGTGGCGCACGGCTCTGCCCGCTGGGCAGCCCTCAAGGCCCAGGGCATCCCCTACCAGACCATGCTGGTGAACTGCATCAACCACCCCGACGACCGTGGGCATGCCCTCTTCGTCGACGCGCTGATGGAGTTATTCCCCAAGGAGTAGCAGGTGGATAAGGAGCGCAATGGAGCCGTGCTCACCGCGGCCCTGCTCGCGGGGCTGCTGGCGCCCGCCTGGCTGCCCACCGCGCTGCGCCTGCTCTTCCCGCTGCCGGACCATATTCGCCACATCTTGGCGATCTTCGTGGCCTACGGCTCGGGCCTGGCCATTATGATATTGGCGATCCGCCACCAGTTGCGCCGCCGGGCCGAGCAGGCCCGCGAGGCGGAGGAAATGGGAGGGGACGAGGATGTTGAGATGTAGCCTGATCGCGCTGCTTGCGATCGGAGGCCTGGCCGGCTGCGCCCGCACCCGCCAGCAAGTGGGCGGACCCACGCCCTCCGCGCCCAAATCGCTCACGCTCACCAGCACTGCCTTCGCCGAGGGCGAGATGATCCCCGCCCGCTTCACCTGTGACGGGCCCGGCATTTCCCCGCCCCTGGCCTGGACCGGGGCGCCCGCCGGCACCCGCTCCTACGCCCTGATCGTGGAGGACCCCGAGGCCCCCAATGGCACCTTCGTGCACTGGGTGATCTATCGCATCCCCCCCGAGGTGGCCTGCTTCGCCGAGGACATGCCCGACCGCCCGTCGCTCGCCGACGGCACCCGCCAGGGCACAAATAGCGCCGGCAAGGTCGGTTGGACTCCCCCCTGCCCGCCCAGCGGCACCCACCGCTACTACTTTACTATCTACGCCCTGGATAACGTGCCCGACCTCGCCTCGGGCGCCGCCGTGGAGGCGCTCCGCTCGGCGCTCCAGGGCCACACCCTGGCCTGGGGCCAGTTGATGGGCCGCTATCGGAAACAGGGGTAGCAGGGGGATTGCTACCTGCGCATCTACCCCTCTCCCCCGGGAGAGGGTGGGGTGAGGGGCTCCCGGTCGTTCTGCCGGCATGTCAGCCAGCCTCCCTGCACGTAGCTGTCCCGGTCGGCCCTACCCCTCTCCCCGCCCTTCTCGGCACTCGGCACTGAGAGACGCCGCTCCCCCTCACCCTCCAGGGAGAGGGTGGCAGGCAACGGGCACTCGGCACCTGGCATTCGGGGGATGGTGATCCCGTTAGGGGTGCGTGGCGATGCGCCCGTTGGGCCACGCCCTCTGTGTCATTCCGAACCGGAGGCGGGCCGAGCCGGCGAGGCCCGCCGCAGCGGAGGGATCTCGCTCTCCTCCCCTCTGGAATCTGGGCTGGAATGCCGCCGCCCCGCCGCCCTCCTGCAGGCCCGTTTCCCTCCTTCTGGAATCTGGAATATGGAGTCTGGAATGTTCCCCCCCGGAGGGGACCATGCGCATGCTCACCCTCGCTCTGCTCCTGCTTGCCGCCGGCGCCTGCCTGGCCGTGCCCGGGCGGGTCACCGTCCATCCCGCCGACACCGGGGCCGCCCTGGTCAACCCGGGCATGGGCTGGGTGCTCTTCTACTACAGCAACGTCCCCACCAACTACGGCTCGCGGCTGGCCCCCTCGGATACCGTGGACGACTTCCCGGGCCTCGGCACCGTCTACCTGCGCCTGCCCTGGTCGTACCTGGAGCCCGAGGAAGGGCACTTCACCTGGTCCATCCTCGACACCCCGGCACAGCGCTGGATCGCCAAGGGCAAGCAGGTGTGCTTCCGTTTCTCCTGCAGCGAATCCTGGCTGCGCTATGCTACCCCGCAGTGGGTGGAGCAGGCCGGCGCCAAGGGCTACAACTTCGAGCCCGGCCGCCTGGACCCCCAGGGCGGGCTGTGGGAGCCTGATTTCGACGACCCCGTGTTCCTGGAGAAACTGGACCACTTCCTGGCCGCCGCGGCCGCCCGCTATGACGGCGATCCCAGCGTGGCCTTCGTTGACGTGGGGTCGTTTGGGGTCTGGGGAGAGGGGCACACCCTGGTCTCCACCCTCATTCCCTACTCGGCCGACACCATCCGCCGGCACATTGACCTGTACCGGAAGCATTTCCCCCGCACCCTGCTTGTCGCCAACGACGACTTCGCCCTGCAGGGCCGGGGCGCCCAGACCCTGGAGTACGCCGCCAAGCAAGGCCTGGCCCTGCGGGATGACAGCATCCTGGTGCGCGGGGGCAAGGAGGCGTATCTGAGCGCCGCTGAGGCGCAGCGCTTCTGGCCCACGCAGCCGGTGATCCTGGAGTGCGAGCATTACGGCCCCTCGAAGGAGCGCGGCTGCTGGGAGGATGGCGCCAAGTATCTGGAGGCAGTGGAGAAATACCACGCCTCCTACGCCGGCATCCACTGGTGGCCGCGGGAGTTCCTGGAGGCCAACCGCGAGTTGATCGGCAAGATCAACCGGCGCCTGGGCTACCGGCTACAGGTCCTGGAGGCCTCCTGGCCCGAGGAGACCTTCCCCCAGGCCGATTTCGCCTTCACTGCCCGCTGGCGCAACGCCGGGGTGGCCCCCTGCTACGGCGGCGGGCACCCTGCGCTCACCCTCAAGGATGCCCAGGGGGGCATTGCCTGCGTGCTGGCGGACGAGGAGTTCAACGTGCGCGACCTGCCCGTGGGCGAGCCGGACAAGGCCAAGGAGGTGGAGGAGCAGGTCACCTTCACCCTGCCTACCAACCTCAAGCCCGGGGACTACGACCTCTACCTCTCGGTCGGCAGCCTGACCGGCACGCCCAAGATCGCCCTCCCCCTGCCCTGGGAGGACGGTGCCCGCCGCTACCGGCTGGGCAAGGTGCGGGTGCTGGGTGACTACAGCGTGGCGACGGGCGATCTCGTGAAGCGGGGCGAGCAGTGGCTGCTGCCCTGCACCTGGACCGTACACCACCCCCTGCCGGAGGGCACCGTGCCCTTCTGCCACTTTGACACCGGGCAAGAGATCGCGTTCCAGGGGGCACCGGCCTCCTTCGCCACGGCCTGGGGCAAGCCGGGGGTGTATGAGGTGGGTTGCACCTTCGAGATCCCCCCCGAGGCGCGGGGCAAGTCCTACCAGGTCCTGGTCGGGCTCTGGGTCCCCTCCCGGGCCGCCCGGGGTGAGAGCCGCCTGGTCTGCGCCCGCGCCGCCGCCGACCGCCGCGTGGCCGTGGGCACGCTGGACGTAGACGCCAAAGGCGTCCCCACCTTCAAGCCGGTGGCCTCGGTCCGGCCGGGGCGGTAGGGCGGCCCCACCCTCGAGGTGGTGGAGTGCCTGCGCTTTGGCGCTGCTCTGGTAGAGGGGCTTGAGCCCGCTCGCAGGGGCATATAGCGATAGCCCGTCCTCTCTTGTCCGTAGGGCCAAGGACGGTGGCCCACGATAGAGCGCAGCGGAACCGTGGGCAAGCCGCCCCCCCAAGCCCATGGGGGCGGCAAAGGGTCCGCTACCCCCCTCATAACTGCACACGATGAGCGGTTTGGCCCTCGGCCTCCCACTGCGCCGGCAGATTTGCTGCCCTGCATAGTACCCTGTATAATGCGAACTGCTCAACCGCAAAAGACCGGGCTGCACCCGATGGGCGACATCCACCTCAAATCCTGCGAGAGCATGTCTGAGCTGGCCGACGAAAGCGTGGATCTGACCGTCACCAGCCCGCCGTATTGGAACTCAATTGACTACCAAGCGCACAGTGCTGATAGCGGCGCGTTCTACCGCGAGAGACACGCGATCCCGTACCGGGAGTACCTGCATTTCCTCTCCCGTGCGTTCCGGGAGACGCTACGGGTGCACAGAGAGGGTTCCTTCTGCGCGGTCATTATCGGCACCGTGCTGATGAATGGGGACCACACCCCTCTCCCCTTCCACTTTGTCAGCCTTATGGAGGAGCTGGGGTGGGTGTTCCACCAGGACATTATCTGGCATAAGTGCACTGCGGGCGTCCGCCGGGCAGGCAGCGTGATTCAGCGCCGGCTGCCCGGCTACTACTACCCCAACATCATGACGGAGTACATTCTCCTCTTCCGTAAGGCAGGGGAGCGAAGGATATACCAGGGCAGACCAAAGGATGTCAGCGAGGCGTCCCGACTGAAGATTGACAGCGTCTTCACGAAAGAGATCGCCAACAACATCTGGCACATAGCACCAGTGCCCCCAGGGCAGGTTCCGCATCCCTGCCCGTTTCCCGAGGAGATTCCTTACCGCCTGATCCGCCTCTATTCGTATGAGGGTGATCTTGTGCTCGATCCCTTCACCGGGGCTGGGACCACACTGAAGGTGGCGGAGCACCTCCGACGACGCTGGGTGGGGTATGAGGTCGAGCGCCCGTACCTCGAGGCGGCACATGCGCTGATTAAGACGCCGCTGCGAGTGAGAAAGCAGCTGGTGGCCTGCTGGGAGAAGGTGGGATATGGCGAGCGCTTGGCAAGCACCCGCCCGGGCGGCGGCTACCGCAGAAGGGTGACGAAGCAGTTGGTCGAGGAGCGGCGCCAGCTGCTTTTGCGAGAAGGAGGGTGATTCCAGTGCCGGATCGGGCTCCTGACGCCGGTGAGTTGACGCGTGATCGGGTTGCGGCACGGTTCCCTTGGCTGGTCGAGCGTCACGCGACATGATCATCGGCATGGACCTCGACGCCATGCTGTCCGCGATGTTACTCCGGCACCACCTCGGCTGGCGCTTGAGGGGTTTCTACGATCTCCAGACGATCTACCATGATCCCGGGATGACCCCCGCTGATCTCCGACAGTGCATCTGGGTGGACCTGGACATCTACCATCCTGAGATCGCAAGTATCGGCCACCATATCCTCTCCTTTCGCTCCGGTGACAGCCTGCCAGGGCACGCCCGGACCCTCAACCCTAACCTCCTCAGGGGCATGAGCTACGAGAGATTTGCAGCCAAGTACCCGCTTGGTACCGTGCACTTCCTAGCCTGGGTTTTGGGAGTGAATCTGCCTGCTCAGAATGGGGGCAAGTACCTCTTCTGGCTGCCCGATTCCTCCTGGATCAACGCGCAGAGCCACCGTTTCCGGAAGAACGTGCACGACTGGTTGTGGGGTTTCGTTGAGGTGCCTCTCCTCAAAGACACCTTCGACGACGTCGACACCATCAAGTTCGAGGGTGACATCGCGCAGTTCTTCGCCCAGCTAGCCAACGAGACGGGCTTCAAAGCAGGCAGGGGCCAGGTAAAGTCGCGCCATATGCAGATCGGTGGGATGCAATGCAGGATGGCTGGTGTTGATCCGGCCTCGATGCAGTCCTTCGCCAGACTCTGCCGCTTCGTGCACGAGAGAACCGGTTGGCATACAGACATGGGCACGCCCGCGGACCTGGAGCGGATTCCTGGCCGACGCAACCCCTACAAGGGAGACCTCGCTGGCTTCCTCGCCAGGGAGCAGGTTTTCTCGTACGTGATCCCGAATGCGGATGTGATCAACTACACGACCTTCGACGGCGCCATATAGTCGGGTCGCTACAGCCCTGTGGGAGCGAGTTGTCGTCGTCCACGATGGCGGTCACCCTACTATCCCTGGGTGTCGTTCCCCCATCTGGTTTTTGCGCTCGACAAACCGCGCGCCTTGCGTGGAACTGCCCCATCCGCAGGCTGAGGTACACCGGCCAGATCAGCTCCCGCTCTCTATCCGTCCAAGGCTTGCCGTGCATGGGGTAGGCTCCCCTGCCGGGTGGCGTTCTTCCGAGCGCTCCTGCCTTCTTGATACGCCGCTGGGAAGCGCCTGTCAAGCGTGAATCGGATTGCCCTCCCGCTCGTTACCTGCCTCCCTTGCGCCGGTGGCAGCCGGGGGCCACGCACCTACCCCTTGCCTTCCGGCGCACTCGCGTTGACGCCCCCCAACCCTCCGTCGCTCGGGGAGGGCCGCGGGGCAGGAAGTGAACTCCCACCCTACAAGGCGGCCTGTCGGCCGTATTCAGATTTCAGATTCGACATTCCAAGGGGGAGGGGGGCCGCCTTGCGGTCATTCCGGATTCCAGTCTGGCGGGGGGCAAAGGAGAGCGCGATTCCTCACCCCTCGGAGCGCTCGGGATTCGAAATGACACCTGGCCTTGCAGGGTGGGATTTGTCGGGATTTGTGCGGAACTCTTGACAGCCCGGCACCGCTCCCTATAATTGTTTTAGCACTCGCGGGCTTGGAGTGCTAAAATCCCCCTGCGGGCAAGAGTGAGGGCCAGGCTGCGCGGGTGGGGCGGAGAGGTCTCGGGAGGGGAAGCACCGGACGGACGCATAGCAGTGCGTCCGTCCGCGAGAGGGGCAAGAGGGAAGGGGAGCGAGTTTCCTCGGCGGGGATCCCTCGCCGGCCCGGGACTCCGCTCGAAATGACAGAGGGATAGGGTTCTGGGGTTAGGTTCCGGGGTTTAGGGTCCGGGGAGGGACAAGAGATTGGCAATCCTGGAGGGGAACAGCCCCTCCTCCCTTTCAACACTCAAGAGGAGGTGAAGTAAATCGTGATTCGGCCATTGGGCGACAAGGTAGTGGTGAAGCCGGGCCCGGAGGAGGAGAAGACCGAGGGCGGCATCCTGCTTCCCGACACCGCCAAGAAGAAGCCCCAGACGGGCGAAGTGGTGGCAGTTGGCCCCGGCAAGTTGCTGGAGAGCGGCGAGCGGGCGGCCATGTCGGTGAAGAAGGGCGACAAGGTCATCTACTCCAAGTACGGCGGCACCGAGGTCACCTACAAGGGCCAGGACTATGTGATCCTGGACGAGGACCAGATCCTGGGCATCGAGGAGTAGGACCTACCGTCAGATTGATCCCACAAGGAGGTTAGTGCAGCATGCCTGCCAAGATTTTGGTTTACGACGAGGAGGCCCGCCGGGCGCTCGAGCGCGGGGTAAACACCGTCGCCCGTGCGGTCAAGGCGACCCTCGGCCCCAAGGGGCGCAACGTGGTCCTGGACAAGAAGTGGGGCTCCCCCACCATCACCAAGGACGGGGTCACGGTCGCCAAGGAGATCGAACTTTCCGAGCCCTATGAGAACATGGGGGCGCAGTTGGTGAAGGAAGTCGCCTCCAAGACGAACGACGTCGCCGGTGACGGCACCACCACGGCCACCGTGCTGGCCCAGGCCATCGTGAACGAGGGCATGAAGGTGGTGGCCGCCGGCGCCAACCCCATGGCCGTGCGCCGGGGCATCGAGCTGGCGGTGGAGAAGGTGGTGGAGGAGATCAAGAAGGGCGCCATCACCGTCGAGGGCAAGGAAGAGATCGCCAACGTCGCGGCCATTGCCGGCAACGACAAGGAGATCGGCACCTACGTCGCCGACGCCATGGACAAGGTGGGCAAGGACGGCGTGATCACGGTCGAGGAATCCAAGGGCACCTCCACCACAGTCGAGATCGTGGAAGGGATGCAGTTCGACAAGGGCTACATCTCCCCGTACATGGTCACCGACGCCGAGCGCATGGAGGCCGTGCTGGAGGACCCGCTCATCCTGATCCACGAGAAGAAGATCTCGGCCGTGGCCGACCTCATCCCCCTGCTGGAGAAGGTCATCTCGGCCCGCCGGCCGTTACTCATTATCGCCGAGGACGTGGACGGCGAGGCGCTGGCTACCCTGGTGGTCAACAAGATCCGCGGCGTGCTCAACAGCGTGGCGGTGAAGGCCCCGGGCTTCGGCGATCGCCGCAAGGCCATGCTCGAGGATATCGCCATCCTCACCAACGGCAAGTTCCTCTCTGAGGACCTGGGCTTCAAACTGGAGAACATTGACCTCTCCATGCTGGGCACCGCCAAGAAGGTAGTGGTGGATAAGGAAAACACCACCATCGTCGAGGGGGCGGGCAGCAAGGAGGCGGTCCAGGGCCGCATTGCCCAGATCCGCAAGGCCATTGAAGAGACCGACTCCTCCTATGACAAGGAGAAGTTGCAGGAGCGCCTGGCGAAACTGGCCGGGGGCGTTGCCGTGATCAAGGTCGGCGCCGCCACTGAGACCGAACTCAAGGAGAAAAAGCACCGCTTCGAGGATGCCCTCTCCGCCACCCGCGCCGCGGTGGAGGAAGGCATCGTCGCCGGCGGCGGCACCACGCTAATTGACGTGATCCCCGCCCTCGACAGCCTCAAGTTGGACGACCACGATGCCCAGATCGGCGTGGGGATCGTGCGCCGCGCGCTCGAGGAGCCGCTGCGCCAGATTGCCAACAACGCTGGCCTGGAGGGCTCCGTGGTGGTGGAGAAGGTCCGCTCCCTGCCCAAGGGCCAGGGGCTGGACGCCGCCACCGAGGAGTACGTGGATCTGGTAAAGGCGGGCATCGTGGACCCGGTCAAGGTCACCCGCTCGGCGCTGGAGAACGCCGCCAGCATCGCCAGCCTGCTGCTCACCACCGAAGCCCTGGTGGCTGAGAAGCCCGAGAAGAAAGAAGCGCCCGCGGGCGGTCCCGGCGGCCCCCACGGCGGCGGCTACCCTGACTACGACATGTAGGCAGAAGCCAAAATAGCACCAAGCGAAGCGGGGACCGGCTCGCCGGTCCCCGCCTGCGCGCGGGGGTAGGGAGAGGGGACTGGCTGGTCCCTGGCTGGGGTACCGCAGACAGGCCTGGCTGCCTTCTCCTCACCCTCTCCCGCTGGGAGAGGGGGCGTGGCTATTTCTTACGCATCCGCCCCTTGGTCAGGTCCTCCAGGGACTGGTGGGGGACGTTGGAGGATGCCCCTTTCTTCCCCTCCGCCTTGCGCATGCGACCGCCGGTGAGGTCCTCGATGGACTGCGGCCGGTTGAAGTCCAGGTTCCCCGCGCGGGCCATTCCGCCTCCGGCCATGCCCCGAGCGCTGCTCTGTGACATGCTGCCGCGGGAGCCGCTCGTGCCCCCGGACATGCTGCCCCGGGATGAGCCCATGCTGCTCGACGACTTGCTGCGCATACCATCTCCCTCCTTCCTTCGTGGTGGACGGGGGCCCTACCCTTTGCGGATAGCCCCGCCCGTCATCTCCTCGATTGACTGGTGCTTGCCCATCTTGGCGTGCTCGCCATGGTGCCTCTCGCCCTCGCCGTGGTGTCCCGCCCCGGCCCGGGCATGACGGGGGCAGGCCATCATGGACAACTGCTGCTCGGAGAGGTGGAGTTCCAGTTCCTCATCCATGCGCCGCAGCCACTCGCGCATGGCCCAGTCGTTCATCTCCACCTCATCTCGCACGATCTGGTCCACGTCTCCCAGGGCATCGGCCAGCGCCCGGTCATCCTGCGCCGCGATCTGCAGCGCCTGCCACTGGATGCGGTCGTGGGTGCTGGCCAGGGCCATGTGCTCCAGGTCCTCCATTTCCACGTCTTCGGAGGGCTGATGGTCGGCGACCAGGGCAGCCTGCAGTTTGTTCTCGGCCTCGACCTGCGCCAGGCGGGCATCCAGGCCGGTAAATGTGGCGGGCTTGCCCATGCGCTCCAGGGCTTGCACCAAGCGCTCGCTCCGGGCGCGGCAGGCCCGCTCGTACCGGTCGTACCTGTCTTTGAGTGCCCGGTCCTGGGTACGGCCGGCCGCCACTTTGCAGGCGGAGGCGCAGGCCAAGGCACGCAGGCGCATCTCGCTGATCTTCTCGGCCATCAGCTCGGCCTTTTCAGGGTTCGGCATCTGCTCCTCCTCTCTCAAGCCGCCATGCCCACAGTGGCGGCGGTCTCCGTGGGCGAGCCGGCGGCGTTGACTGCCCGCTGGTAGGAGAACGAGGCCCAGTCCTGCGGCAGACGGTCCTTCATCATGTACTCCATGCCCACGCTACGCAGGTCCACCTGGGTATCCAGGATGTGCTGCACGTACTCCTTGTTGGGCTCGAGCACGATGGGGGGCTCCAGCGGCCGGCTGCCAATCACCTGCTCCGGCTCCTTGCCCTCGAAGCGGCGCAAGAGCCCGGCAGCCACGTGGAAGTGCCCGATTTCGAACTGCAGGAACTGCTCCCAGATGCTACGCAAGTGCGGGTCGGGCTCGGTTTCCAGACACGACCAATAGCAGTAGGCCTCCACCGCCTCGTGCAGCACCCAGCGCTCGAGCCAGGTGTGGGTGGGATCAAGCAGGGCCTCGTACTGGGTGACGTGCTGCTCCTCGATGGACTTGATCTCGGCATAGACCCGGCGCACCAGGTCCTGCGGGTACTGGGGCCCGTGGGAGGCGTAGAAGTTGCGGGTCTGCTGCTCGGCAGCGAGCAGGGTTATCACCCGCACGGCATCCATGGGGTCTTGGCTCTGGCGGAACATGTGGTGGCGCAAGTCGTCCGCGGGGGCCCGATGCTCCTCCACAGTGGGGCGGCCAGGCTTCACCTCGGTGTTGCCGCCCAGCAGCGCGTCGGCCTCCTCATGCTCGAACTCCCGCAGCAGGTGCGAGTAGCGGAAGAGGTGGTCGAAGTCCTCGAGCAGGCCGTAGTCGAAGGTCTGCTTGGCATACTGGTCAGTCAGGTGCTTGGCCAGGTTGGCGGTGAGGTCCACGGCCAGTTGCTCGTAATTGATGGTAGTCTCGAGCACGGTCTGGTCGGCAGGGGTGAGCCAGTTGACGGTGGCCTGCTGGTGGTCCTCGATGCGCCGGGTCCAGGCCAGGGGGAGGTTGAGGTCCGGGTTGTCGCAGTGCCGGGCCAGGGCGTGCTTGAAGAAGAAGGCCTCCATCTCGATGCCGTTCATCAGGATCTGCCGGCACTTGCTATAGGGTGGCGTGGCGCGCTTGTCATAGGGGTGCCCGGCCACCTGGTCCCAGGCGCGCAACTGCTGTTCGGGCAGCGCCCCGCGCTCGTGAAGGATGTCCAAGGCCATGTTGCTGCCTCCTTTGCCGTCGGTGATGCGCGCAGACTATCGGGCAGGCGCAGTGGACTCAAGCCTGCCCGGCGGCCATTTGCACGCGCATGGCTGGCGAGGCTCGCACGGTGCGGGGAGGGGGAGGGGCTGACCGTGGGCGTCAGGCGGCAGGAGGCGTGGGGGCGGTGGCGGGCTCGGCCTGCAGGGGGAAGGTGACGGTGAAGGTGCTGCCCTGGCCGAGGCCGGGGCTGGCGGCCTCGACCCGGCCGCCCTGCAACTCAACCAGGCCGCGCACCAGGGCCAGGCCCAGGCCGAGGCCGCCCACCGCCTCGTCGCGCTGGACCTGGCGGAAGGGGTCAAAGACGTGGGACAACTCTTCGCCGGGGATGCCCCGGCCGGTATCGGCCACTGCCAGCACTGCGTTCGCACCCACGCGACGGGCGGAGGCAGTGATGCGACCCCCCGCGGGCGTGTACTTGATGGCATTCCCGAGTAGGTTTGCGATGACCTGGCGCAGGCGCGCGGGGTCCGCCACCACCGGGAGGTCAGGTGCGCACTCATCCAGGTCGAGGGTCAGTTGGTGCTCCTGGGCCAGCGGACGCAGGCTATCCACCTCCTGCCGCAGGAGGTGGCCCAGCTGGGCGGGCTCGGGGTTGAGGGCGATGCGCCCATGCAGGATGCGGGAGACGTCAAGCAGGTCGTCTACCAGCCGCTTCTGGCGGCAGGCGTTGCGGGCGATGACCGCCAGCGCCTCCTCGGCGAGCGCGGGCTGCCCCCCTTTGAGCGCCCATTGGGTCCAGCCAATGATGCTGGTGATGGGGGTGAGCAACTCGTGGGAGAGCACGGCCAGGAACTCATCCTTGGCATGGTCGGCGGCCTTGAGTGCGCTGACATCCTGCATGGCGACCACTGCGGCCACCACCTCGTCGCCGACGTACACGGGCGCGGCGTGCAGCAGCACCGGGGTCTGCGTGCCCTCGGGGCTGCGCGCCAGCCACTCGGCGGCGACGGTCAGCCCGCCCCGCAGGGCGCGCTGCAGGGGGTGCTGTTCGGGCGCGGGGGCGCGCTGTGTGTAGGGATCGGCCAGCACCAGATCGGACCACCGCCGACCCTCATGGCTGTCGTTGGCATCCGATAGGTTGGAGCGCACAATGTGCCCCTGGGGGTCGGCGAAGAAGATGGGGAAGGGCAGCAACTCGATGGCCGAGGAGAGGAAGGCGCGTTCCCGCTCGAGGTCGGCCTGGGCGCGGCGGCGCTCGGTAATATCGGAGAAGATGACCACGGCGGCGGCGATTTCGCCCTCCCGGCCCCGGATGGGGGCGGAAGATACCTCCATCACGCCCTGGCTGCCGTCACCCCGAGTGAAGGCGATCTCCTCACCCGCCACCACCTCCCCCTGCAGCGAGCGGGCAAGCGGCCACTCCTCGGGGGCGTAGGGGCGGCCGTCCGGGTGAAAGCCCTGGTAGTCGCCATAGCCGGCTACCGATTCCGAGAGCGTGGTGGGGCGGCCCCAGATGCGCGCGGCCTGTTCGTTGGCCAGGATGAGGCGGCCGGAGGGGGCCTCGGCCACGAAGAGCCCGGAGGGCATCTGCTGGAGCACCGCCTCAAGCAAGGCTCGCTCGCGCTCCAACTGCGCGGCCAGGGCCTCCACCTGTTTGCGGCCCTGCACCTGGTCGGTGATCTCGGCAGCCAGCAGCATCAAGTCGGGGGGCCCGCCCCCGGGCTGGGGCAGGGGCAGGAGCGACCACCGCCACCAGGTGGTGCCGCGAGAGAAGCCATTGTACTCGTACTCATCAATGGCGACAGGCTTACCGGTTGCGGCTACCTCCGCAAAGATGTCGGTCAGCCCCACCGCGCGGGCCTGCGGGATGAAGTCCTCCAGGTGCCTTCCCCGCAGGTCGGCCTGGTGAAACTCGGGCTCCAACAGCAGGCGATAGGCAGCGTTGGACCATTTCACCCGTAGGTCGCTGCCGAGCACCAGGATACCCGCCGGTACGTTCTCGATAAGCGCGGCCAGCCACTGGCGTTGCCGGTCGATCTCGGCGAGCAGGCGCTCGCGCTCCTGCTGGGCGCGGATGCGCTCGGTGACATCTTGCAGGGAGAAGACGAGGCCCGACACTCCCCCATCGCCATCGTGCACCGGAACCAGCGTCCAGTCCCAATAGGTGATCCCGCGCTGGGGCTGGTCGACAAACTCGAAGGGCTTGGCTTCGTAGACCACCGGCTCGCCCGTGACCACGACCCGGCGGAAGATGGCCTCGTTCTCTGCATTGGGGAAGAAATGAAAATGGTTGCGGCCAAGCAACTCGGCCCGGGTGTGCCCGCACCCCTGCTCGTAGGCATCATTGATGGCGACGAAATTGAAGTCGGAGTCAAGGTAGGCGAGGTGGGTGCGGGTATTGTCCATGATGGTGCTCAGGATTTCCCGCTCCCGTGCCAGTTGCTCGGCAAGTTCGGCATTGCGGCGGCTGGCCTCCGCCACCTCCTGCAGCAGGCGTTCGCGCTCCTGCTCGGCCTGCTTGCGGGCGGTGATGTCCAGGTGCACCCCCACCCAGGAGACGACCTCGCCCCGCTCATCCCGGAGCGGTACGCCCCGGCTGAGGACGGTGCGATACTCGCCGTCGGCGCCGCGGAGGTGGTGCTCGTAGTCCCAGAGGGTCCCGGTCTGCACGCACTGCTGCCAGTCGCGCAGGTTACGCTCCCGCTCCTCGGGTGGCACCAGGTCGAGCCAGTCAAAGCCGCGACACTGCTCCAACGTGCGGCCGGCCATCTGCAGGAAGGAGTCGCTCAGGTACTGGATCCCGCCATCCCGGTCGGTAATCCAGATGCCGTAGGGCAGAAGTTCCCCGATCGCCCGGTAGCGCTGCTCGGACTCGGCCAGGGCCAATTGCCCTTGCACGATGGCCTGCAGGTCCTCGTCGCGCTGCCGTTCGCGCTGCTGGATGTTGGCGGCCATGCTGGCAAAGGCAGCAGACACCTCCCGGACCTCCGAGGGCCCGACTTGCAGGGGCGGACCGGGATCTCCGCCCTTGCCCACGGCCAGCGCCTGCCGGCGCAGGAAACGGAGCGGGATCGCAATACGCTCGGCCAGGGCCCAAGCAACCACCGCGGCCAGCAGCGCCACCCCCAGGAACACGATCGCGTCCTGGATGGTGCCGCGCCAGATCCGGCCGAGCACGAGGGCCTCGGGGCGGCTGGCAGTGGCTACCCAGCCGGTCTGGCCCACCGGCACCGCGGCGCCCATGTGCAATTTATCATCCACCCGCGAGTACCACGCGCCCACGGCTTCACGTCCCGAGAGCGCCGCCCGCACCGCGAGGTAGCGCAGACTGATGCCGATGAGGGGGGGGTCGGGGTAACGGTAGGCAATACGCCCGGCGGAGTCCACGATGCTGATGGCGCCGGATTCGGCGCGTCTGACCACCAGCACCGGGCCCAGGCGGCGGGGGTCGAGCACTGCCACCACCGCCCCCTGCAGGCGGCCACGGCCATCCCGCATGGCCCGACTCACGGCAAAGGTGGGAGTGCGCAGGGGGCCCTCTCCAAGCGAACTTGGGGCCCAGGTGTGGGTGCGCACAGAAGCCAGCAGCCGAGGGCCATCCAGACGCAGGCCGGTGCCGGGGGGGGCGCTGGAGTCAACAACACGGCCGGCGCCATCAAGCCAGGCATAGTGGGTGACCGCCGGGTACTCGGCGGCGCTGGCCACGAGCACGTGGTGGATAGCGGCGTGGTGGCGGCCGCCGGTGGAGGTGATGACGGTGGCGATGGCCAGTTCCTGGTGCACAATGTCGGCCAGGTAGCCCTCGAAGGCGCGTGCAACGGCGCGCGCCAACTCCAGGTTCGCCTGTTCCTCTTCATGCCGGCGATTGTGCAGCCGCTCCCGATAGAGCACCCACTGGGTGGCCAGCATGGGTACCAGTACCACCAGCAGCAGCAGGATCAGCATGCCGCGGACCGTGCGGGGGAAGGGGAGGCGGGGCCGGCTTGCAGACGAGCCTGCACCATCTTCTCGTGGCGGCGATGAAGGCGATGCCATGTTGTGATCGGCTACCAGCGTGTAGCCTCAAATCTCCCTTCCGCGAGTCGACACCGGGAGTATAGCGGACAGCACAGGAGGCTTGGGGTGGCAGATGTGCAGGTTCTCTCACAAGAGGCCATGTGTGAGGCGTCAACGCGACGCTGTCGGGTGCCGACAGCCCCGGGTGGCTCTCCAGGAACCAGGGCCGGCCCGGCGAACTGGTTTGTAGTCTGCCGGGAGCCCTGACATGCGACATTGGCTGTGCATCCTGCTCTGGTGTGTGCTGGCGGCCGCGGCCGCCGGGGAGGAAGAGATGGAGATCGTGCGCCCGCTGCGCCCGCCGGATACCTTCAGCCCCCATGGGGGAGCGATCCTGACGGACGACTCGCAGTTTGAGATCATCGCCCGTGACCCCACGGCCCCGCTGTTCGCCGGGGAGGGGCGGGAGACCTACCTGTATCCCCCACAGACTTCGCTGGTGGACCTGCTGGAGCAGACCAAGGCGCGAGGGCTGGGGCGGTTCATGGTGTCCTATGATTTCTTCTTCGGGGGCAAGCAGCGTCGGCTGCACCTGGACTCGCCGGAGACCCTGGCCGCATTTGAGGTAATCGCGCGGGAGGCGGGCAAGCGCGGGCTGACTCTGGAGGGAAGCATCATCAACCCGCTGGACCTGGGCCGGGGGTACGCCGCACGCTACCGGGAGGCGGGCGAAATCTGCCAGTTCCAGGAAGGGAAGATAGGGGAGGGGGGCCGGTATGATCTCACCCTGGAGTCTCAGGTGCAGTGGTGCAACAACAAGGGCCCCATTCCGCTCGAGGTGAAGGCGGTGCGGGTTTACGCTTTCCGGGAGCAGCCGGTGCCCGGCACTGAGTACTTTGCGGTGGACCCGACAGCGATGGTGGACGTCACCACGAGTATCACCCAGGCCGGGCCAACGGGCGAGGTGTACGGGCCGGAGAACGGGTGGCGGCGGCAGTCATACCGGGTGCAGGGCCAGGTACAGGCTCCGGGCGGCCGGAACCGGGTGCTGGTGGTGCTAATCCACCGGCTGCCCGACCTCGACTACTTCGCCCCCCGGGCCGCCGCCTACGCGCGGGAGGTGATTGACGCCTATCACCGCCGGGGGATTGACTTCGCCGCCTTCTATGGGGATGAGATGCACTCGCAGTTTGACTGGGACCTGGGGCGGGTGGGACGCAAGGAACTGCAGGTGCGCTACTTGACCCCGAGTATGGCGGCTGCTTTCGCGCGCCGGTATGGGCGCGAGTTCGCCGACCTCTACCGCTATCTGATCTACTTCGCCCAGGGGCACGGCTGCCTGGAGGGGGAGCAGGAGATTGACGGCGTGCAGCACGTGCTGGGCGCTGAGCGGTCGGCCATCGCCAAGACCTGGCTCTTGCGGCGCAACTACTTTGATATGCTCTCAGAGGCAGTGGTGGGGCTGTCGCTGCAGGCCAAGCGCTATGCCGAGCGCCTCTACAGCCGCCCGGTGCAGGTAACCGCCCACCCCACCTGGCAAGAGGCACCCACCTGTGATGACTTCGGCCAGTGCTCGTTCCGGGCGCAGGCGTCGTCCTACGATTACACCGATGCCTTTGCCGGCAGTTCCTCGGTGCGGGAGGCCATCAGCGCCTGCTATGACTACTTCCGCTGGAACCGGGTGTATACCGGCTGCGGCACCGACCACCCGGAAGGCGGCTGGGCCGATCGTAACTACTACGCGCGGGCCTTTGCCTGTGGCATGGGCACGCTCAACGATGCCGGCTGGTGCTACTGCGCGGCGTGGGGCGGGCCGCAGGAGATCATCCGGCGCATGAACCTGGTCACCGCCGCCTACGGGTGCCGGGGAAGCCACTGGCTCCATAATACGCTGCAGGGGGAGATGCACCGGGATACCGCCGTGCTGCTGCTCTATCCGCTGGACCTGCTCTACGCCGACCAGCGCTTCGGCTCGTGGCTGGTGCAGTATGGGTACTGCAACTATGCCACCGAGGAGGACCTCTGCCGCTGGGGCCGGGTGACCGCGGACGGGCGGATCTCCCTGCGCGGGCGGCGCTACCGGGTGCTGGGGGCGCTGTTTGAGCCCCTGGTGCGGCCACGCACACTTTCACTCATACGACAGATGCTCGAGCGCGGCGGCCGGGTGCTGTGGATGACGACCCCGCCCGAGCGCTATGAGGCCGCGCCAGACCGGGGAAGCCCGCTCGCGGATTGGCAGCGGCTGTTTGGCGTGCGCTTCGACCGGCCGGTGGCGGGCGGAGTGCCCGCGGGTGGGCGCACGGTAACCTTCGCCGGGGCGCTGCAAGGCATGGACCCCATGACCATCCCCTCCTCGCTGCTGCCAGACTGGGTGTACCCGGCACAGGCGGAAGGGAGCCAGGTGGTGGCCCGGGTGGGGACGCGGGTGGTGGGGACCCTCAAGGAGCATCCGGCAGGGGGCAAGGCGATGTTTCTGGGCTTTCGCGCCCGGGACGACCAGGCGCAGGCGAGCGGATCGGATATCCGCACCCTGTTCCAGGCCCTCTCGGCGCTGGGCGCCTACCCCGGCCCGGATAACCCTGAGCGGCTCTCGCGCACCGGCGACCTGCTGGCTAACAAGTTCCCCAACGGGGTGGTCTCGGTTACCAACCACTTCCGCAACCTGCGCGAGCAGTGGCCGGGCGGCTTCAAGCGTGACCCGGAAGAGGACGCCAAGTTGCTGGCCACGCTGACCCTCCCCCCGGATACGCTCGATCTACGGGGGCTGAAACTGGACGGCCACACGCTGGACTACCGGGGGCGGGAGATGCTCTCCTATGCGGTGGACGCGGGCGGGCGGCTGACGGCCTTTGCGGGATCTGACACCGAGGGCATCACGGTGGACGGGCGGGAGTGGCGCTTTGCCGACAGCCTGCGCACCCTGGCCTGGGCGCCGGTGGCGCGCGCCGAACTGGCGCCCGGCGTGCGCCGGGCCTGGCGGTTGTGGGTGGGGACGCCGGGGGAGGTGCGCCTGCCCATCACCGGCGCCCGCAATCTCCATGCCGCCCTGGCCGAGGGGACCAAGGCTGGGGCCAAGGTGGCGCTGCGGGCGGAGGGCGACGCCGTCGTCGTCACCCTGGCGCCGGGGCAGGAGGGGAAGTGGGTGTGGGTGTGGGGATAGGCGGGTCGGCGAATGGGCGGATAGGCGGATAGGTGGCGGTTTGCCTCTGGCGTAGGGCTTTCCGGGAGCGGGATTTCTCAGGCTGCCGGGTGGATACCCACCGGGGCGCCGCCGGCAACCGTCGAAATAACGCAAGAGCCATGCCTGGGGGCCCCCTGAAACCCTATCCCCTGTCCCGATATCCGGCGCCCCAAAGTGGTATATTACCTGCGAGGTGGCTGCCGATGGTTCGCTCCGTGATGCTGGCCCTGGGTTTCGTCTTGCTGCTTTCGCTCACCCTCCCTGCCGCCCCCAACGCCCCCCTGCGCATCGGGCTGCTGCTGCGGCAGGATAACATCCAGGTGAGCGGGGAGGGGCGGTGTTGCTTCCTGAACCCGACCGGCAAGCGCATCGCCCTGGCCCAGCCGGGGGAGGTGTGGCAGGTCTCGCTGATCCCCCCCGGCGTGTGGTCGGCGCCTCCGGACAAGGTGCCCCTGAAGCCACAGCCGGAGGACGAGGTCTATCTCTACGGCCCGGACGGGCGAGTGGCCGCCTCCAGCGCACTGCCCCTGGTGGTCAAGCCGTTGGAGGGCAGGCTCGTGGCCCACGGCGTGGCCGCCGACCACTGGGACAAGCAGTCGGTGCGCACCTACCGCGGGCACTTCGAGATCTGCCGGGCCTCGCACAAGATGAGCCTGATCAACCTGGTGGACCTGGAGTCATACCTGAAGGGTGTGGTGCCCTCGGAGATGTCGGTGACATACCCACTGGAGGCGCTGAAGGCGCAGGCGGTGGCGGCGCGCACGGAGTGTCTCTCCTGTCTGCGGCGGCACCTGGTGGACGGGGCGGACATGTGCAACACCCAGCACTGCCAGGTCTATGGTGGCGCCAGCAGCGAGGACCCGCGCACCAACGAGGCAGTGACGGCGACCGCGGGCCAGGTGGTCACCTACAACGGGGGGTTGGCGCGCTGTGTGTATTCGGCGGTCTGCGGCGGGCACACCGAGAACTGCGAGGACGTGTGGGGCACGGAGCCGCTCCCCTACCTGCGGGGGCAGCCCGATTTTCCAGCGGGAGGGTGCGAGTTTGCCTTCCCCCTGGATGAGGCGGAGTTGTCACGCTATCTCTCCGGCACCCCCGGCGCCACCTGCTATCAGCCGGCATGGAGCAAGCCGGAGTATTTCCGCTGGCAGGTCGAGAAGACCCGGGCTGAACTCGAGCAGACGCTGGCCGCCGCCGGCATCAAGGTGGGGACGCTGCTCGGGCTGGAGCCGATCAGCCGGGGGGTGTCGGGGAGGATCAAGTCGCTGCGGGTGCGGGGGACCGCGGGCGAGGTGATGATCGGCCCCGAACTGGCCATCCGCAAGGCCCTGGGATCGCTGCGTAGCAGCAACTTCATCGTCACCGTCACCCCCGGTGCGGGTGGCACTCCCGAGCGCTTCACCTTCACCGGTGCGGGCTGGGGGCACGGGGTGGGGATGTGCCAGGTGGGGGCGGTGGGGATGGCTGCAGCCGGCGCGGACTATCGGCAGATCCTGGGCTTCTACTTTCCCGGCACCAGCATCAGCGACCGGTGGCGGATTGCACGGGGGAGGTGGCAGGGGGAGTAACCGTACGTTGCCGCCGGGTGGAGCCGGATCCCGTGCACCCGACCGCGAGGTCGGCGGCCGTGCTGCGCCGCCCCTCACCGACACTGCGCCCCTGCGCCTGTCCTCTGGGCAGGCTTGCGGCTTGCAATGGGCCACCATCTTGCCGGCCCTCCGGGCCTCCGGAGGCCGGCGGCTTCCCGGAATCCAAACCGGGACAGGCCTCGGTTTCCCTGGTGAGGCGGCGGGAACTGATGCCCAGGCGAGGGACAGGAGAGCGCGATTCTTCACGGGGATCCCTCGCGTGCTCGGGATTACCGTTCAGAATGACACACACGGCCTACCGGCAGGCAACCGGCCCCGACCCGTCGTAATGAAACAGGGGGCGCTGCCACTCCACGCCGCCGCCTGCCCCACCACTACCCCGAGGGGGAGACCATGGCTCGCACCTTCATTGTGGACATGCACGAGGGCGACCGCGTGGACTGCATCCTGCTGGCCCGGCGCAAGAAACTCGAGAACTTCCGCAACAAGCCCGGCCAGTATCTCTCGCTGACGCTGGGTGACCGCACGGGCGAGTTGGAGGCCAAGGTGTGGGACAACGCCCCGGCCATCGCCGACTCCTTCGCGGAGGGGGCGCTGGTGCGGGTGCGGGGGCTGGTGGAGTCGTTCCAGGAGCGTTTGCAGTTACGCTGTGAGGGGGTGTGGCCGGCCAACCTGGAGGCGGTGGACCTGGCGGATTTCCTGCCCACCAGCGAGCGTCCGATCCCCGAGATGCTGGGGGAACTGGAGGCCGTCATCAAGTCGGTCTCGGAACCCAACCTCGCCGCCTTCCTGCGGGCGGTGTTCACCCCGGAGATGAAGGAAACGTTCTCCCGGGCTCCGGGGGCGGTGCGCATGCACCATGCCTACCTGGGCGGCCTGCTCGAGCACACCCTGAACGTGGTCCGCCTGCTGGAGGAGACCTGCCGCATCTACCCCGCGCTCGACCGTGACCTGGTGGTGGTGGGGGCACTGGTGCACGACGTGGGCAAACTGGTGGAGTACCGCTACGACACGACGCTCGACTACTCTGATTACGGCCGCCTGCTCGGGCACGTGGTGGTGGGCGCGGGCATGGTGGAGCGGGCGATTTGCGAGGTCCCCGACTTTCCCGAAGAACTGGCGGTGCGCCTGCGCCACCTGGTGATTTCACACCACGGGAAGAAGGATTTCGGGGCGCCGGTAGTCCCAGCGACGGCGGAGGCGGTGGCGCTGCACTTTGCCGAGTACCTGGAGTCGCAGGTAAACCAGGTGCTGGGCAAGTTGGCGGAGGCGCGTCGTCGCGGCCCCGACCGGCTGTGGACCGATTGGGACCGCAACTTCGACGGGCCGCTCTTCGTGGGGCGGCAGGAGGCGGCGGACGAAGGAGAGGACCAGGCGCCGGCCGGGGGGCAGCAGGGGCTGCCTGGGCTGTAGACCGGCCTTCGGCCGAGAGAGTAGAGAGCGGATAAGAGAAAGTGGAGGGACCCCGCCCGCGCTCACAACGGCCGGAAGGCGGGAGGCACAGGCGATGGTCCCCCTCACCCTGCCCTCTCCCTCCAGGGAGAGGGTATGGGCGGGCGCATCCTCCTCCGCCAAGGCTTTGGGGGACGAGCCGCTATGCGCCCCTGCGAGTCGGAAACAGGGTTGGTGGCAACCACTCAACCACTCCACCTGAACGAGGGATTGCCATGCGGCTGAGTTACTCACAGATCTCGGCCTACGAGCAGTGCCCGCAGGGCTACAAACTGAGGTACGTGGACCGGGTGGAGACGGTGCCAGGGGCGCGCCTGCTGGTGGGGGTGGCGGTGCACGACGCGCTGGCCTACTTCCACCACCCCGCCCGGCTGAAAGCACCCCCGCTGGAGGAGGTGCTGGACACCTTCTGCCGGCAGTTCGGCAACGCCAGTTTCCCCGACGAGCAAACGCGCCAGGATCACTTCGAGCACGGGATCACCATGCTGACGAAGTACGTGGAGGCGCACCGGGAGCAGGAACGGCGCACGATTAGCGTGGAGTTGCCATTCACGGTGCAGATCGGGGAGCACTTCCTCTCCGGGCGCATTGACCGGGTGGACGCCGTGGGCCCGGAGGCGCTGGATTTCATTGACTACAAGACCGGGCGGGTGCCCGACCAGTTACAGGTGGACCAGGACCTGCAATTGGCCCTCTACGTGGTGGCGGGGGAGCAACTGTACCCCGGCAAGCAGGTCACGCCGCACCTGGTCTTCCCCGCGTTCGGGATACGCATGACCCCGCGCCTCTCACCCGAGCGCCTGGAGTGCGCGCGGCTGGCGGTGGAGAAGACGGCGGGGGATATTGCGGCCGGCTGGTTTGAGCCCAAGGTGAGCGGGCACTGTGACTGGTGCGAGGTGAAGGCCTACTGCTCCATGTTCCGGGTGCCCGAGCCGCCGCCCGCGCAGAAGCCTACCGGTGACCTGCTAGCCCGCTACTACGAGGTGAGCACGGAGAAGCGGAAACTGGAGAAGGAGCAGGAGGCGCTGCGGGCGAGGATACTGGAGATCATCGAACAGGCGCATACGGCCAGCATAGAGGCCGGGGGGTATGTCGCCCGGCTTAACAAGGGGAGCAAAAAGGTTTACGATATGGCCCGCCTGCGCGCCGTCCTCGAACCCCTGGGGCTGTTTGATCAGGTCACGGAGGTGCGCGGGAAGACGCTCGATGAGATTGCGGCCGCCCTGGACGACGCCACCCGGGCCCGGATCGACACCTGCTGGACCAGGCAGGAGTCGGGCACGGCGATTTTGCGCGTGATGCCGGTGGCCCGGGAGCCGGAGGAAGAGGATGAGTGAGTATCAAGAGATGATCCGCCCCGAGGTGGCGGGGCTGCGGCCCTATTCCCCGGGCAAGCCGATCGAGGAGGTGGAGCGCGAGTACGGCATCACCGACATCATCAAACTCGCCTCCAACGAGAACCCGCTGGGCCCCTCCCCGCTGGCGGTAAAGGCCATGCAGGAGGCCGTCACCCAGGTGAGGCTGTACCCCGACAACGAATGCTTTGTGCTCAAGAAGGCGCTCGCCCGGCACCTGGACATGCCGGAGGAATCCCTGGTCCTGGGCCGGGGGTCGGACGAGGTCATCCACATGCTGGGCCTGTGCTTCCTGCGGCCGGGCGACGAGGTGATGATGGCCGAGCCGCCCTTCACCCTTTACGAGTTCACTGCCCAGTTGATGGGGGCGACACAGGTGCGGGTGCCGCTGCGCGACTTCCGCCACGACGTGCCGGAGATGATCCGCCGCTTCAGCGCGCGCACGAAACTGATCTTCATCTCCAACCCCAACAACCCGACCGGCTCTTACGTGACCCGGGCCGAGGTGGAGCAGATGCTGGCGGCGCTCCCGCCCCAGGCCATCCTGGTGCTGGACGACGCCTACACCGAGTACGTGACCGCGCCCGACTTCCCGCCCAGTCTCGACTACGTGCGGGCGGGCAAGCGGGTGGTGGTGCTGCGCACCTTCTCCAAGATCTACGCGTTGGCTGGCCTGCGCCTGGGGTACGGGATTGCGGCGCCGGAGATGATGCGGCTGATCCAGCAGGTGCGCGAGCCCTTCAACGTGAGCAGCGTGGCCCAGGCGGGGGCCATCGCCAGCCTGCAGGACCCCGACCAGGTGAAACGCAGCCGCGACCTGAACACCCAGGGGCTGGAGTACTTCTACCGAGAACTGGGGCGCTTGGGACTGCGCTATGTCCCCAGTCAGGCCAATTTCATATACATTGACACAGGCGTGGACTGCCGGAAACTCTTCGTGGAGATGCTCAAGCGCGGGGTGATCGTGCGCACGGGCGACATCTTCGGCCACCCCACTCACATCCGGGTGACCACCGGCACCATGGACCAGAACGCCCGCTTCGTCGCCGCCCTGGAAGAGGCCTTGGGGGTGGTGAGGGGGTAGGCATATGGAGCGTGAGGCGTTAGCGCCCGCTTTGGTACCTCGCATTCCATAGGAGGGCACCATGCGCGACCTCGATCGGCGGGATTTCCTGCGGCTGCTGGGGGCGGGGGCGCTGGGACTGGCGCTGCCCGAGAGGGCGCTGCTCGGGGCGCCCGCCCGGCGGCCGAATATCGTGGTGATGCTGGTGGACGACCTGGGCTACGGTGAGGTGGGCGTCTACGGCGGCAGCATCCCCACCCCCAACATTGACTCCATCGCCAAGGCCGGGGTGCGTTTCACCGACGGGTATGTCAGTTGCCCGGTGTGCGCGCCCACCAGGGCCGGCCTGAACTCCGGCCGTTACCAGCAGCGGTTCGGGTTCGAGTTCAACCCCGGGCCCAATGTCGCCGCCAACTTCGGCCTGCCCCGGGAGCAGAAGACGCTGGCCGAGCGGCTGCAAGCCGAGGGCTATATCACGGGCATGGTGGGCAAGTGGCACCTGGGAGAGCGGCCGGGGCTGGTGCCCACAGATCGCGGGTTTGCGGAGTACTTCGGCTTCCTGGGCGGCGCCGATGCCTACGTCCCGCCCCGACCGGGGGCCATCATGCGGGGCACGCAGGTGGTGGAGGAGCCCGACTATCTCACCGACGCCTTCGCCCGGGAGGCGGTGGCCTTCATTGACCGCCATGCAAGCGAACCCTTTTTCCTCTACTTCGCCCCAAACGCGGTGCACGGGCCGCTACAGGCGCCGCCGAAGTACCTGGACCGCTTCCGTGGCGTGGCGGATGCCAACCGGCGCACCTTCTCGGCCATGCTCTCTGCCCTGGACGAGGCGGTGGGGCGGGTGATGGGCGCCTTGCGGACGCACGGGCTGGAGGAGGACACGCTGGTCTTCTTCCTGAGCGACAACGGCGGCCCCACCACCAAGACCACCTCGGGCAACGGCCCGCTGCGGGGCTATAAGGCGCAGACGTGGGAGGGGGGTATCCGGGTGCCTTTCATGGTGCAGTGGAAGGGGCGCATTCCCGCGGGGCAGACCTTCTCCCAGCCGGTAATCTCGCTCGACATCCACGCCACCGCGCTGGCGGCAGTGGGCAAGCCCGCGCCCGGGGAGTGGGGGCTGGACGGGGTGGACCTGATGCCCTATCTCACCGGGGCCAAGGCCGGCAGCCCACATGATCGCCTGTTCTGGCGCTTTGGGCAGCAGCGGGCCGTGCGCATGGGCGACTGGAAGTTGACCGACACCGGCACCGGCTGGCAACTGTACAACCTGGCGGAGGACGTGGGCGAGAGCCGGGACCAAGCCGCCGGGGAGCCGGTGCGAGTCAAGGAATTGGCGGTCGCCTGGAACCAGTGGGAGGCCGGGCTGGAGGACCCCCGCTGGCGGCAGGCAGGCGCCGCCCGGCCGTGGGCGCGGCAGCGACGACGGCGAGGACTGGCGGGGTAGGGTTCAGGCAGAGGTGAGGGTCGGGAAGCCGACCAATGGGGGCAGCGCGCGGGCTACCTCAGTCCCACCTCATACATGGCGAGGATGTTCTCGTCCGGAATGTCGGCGATCAGGTCCTGGCTGCTGATGAGCACGTAACCGCCCCGGCCTCGGGTCAGGTCCACGTACGACCGCACCTCGCGACGCACATCCTCGGGGGAGCCGAAGGGCAGCGTGCTCTGGGTGTCCACCCCGCCGTGGAAGGTGATGCACCCGCCGAAGTCGCGCACCAGCCCGGCCATGTCCATCCCGGCCGCCCGCACCTGCACCGGGTCCAGGGCGTCCACGCCGTCCGCGATGAGCCACGGGATGATATCCCGGATCCCTCCGCAGGAATGCAGCATCACCCGGCAGCCATAATCGCGAGCCAACTGGAAGAAGCGCCGTTGGGGCTCCCGCCAGAACTGGTGCCACTGTGCCGGCGACATCACCAGGCCACGCTGGGTGCCGTAGTCGTTGCCGAAGAAGGCGATATCCAGCCGGCCGGCACAGGCTTCCAGGAAGCGGCGGGTGACCTCCACCTCATAGTTGACAAAGCCCTCGATGATCGCCGCCACCAGGTCGGGGCGGGTGTGCATCCAGATGAAGAGGTTCTCCTGGCCGATCAGCCAGCCCACCTCGTGGAAGAAGGGGCTCCAGGGCGCGCCATAGGTGGCATAGGTGCCGTGCCAGCGCTCGCATTGAGCGGCAACGCCGCGGTAGTCCAGGGCGTCGGGCGACGGCCAGGGGTGGGCCCGCACCTCGTCTACCGTGGTGTCCTCGGTGAAGGGAATGATCGTCTTCTCCGGGTGACCGTCGGGCAGGTCAGGGTGCCGGCGCAGGCCCCACATGTTGCGCATATAGCCGCCGGCGTCGGGCCCCGTGTCCGGCTGGCCGTAGTCGAGGTGGATGCGGCGCAGGTCCACGTGGAAGTGCTGCAACAACTCCTCGTGGTCCCGCAGCCCGAGGCGCGCCAGCAGGCGATCGGTGACCTCCTGGTGCGCGTGGTAGTTTGCCGGCACTCGATCCGTGGGCTTGTGTTCCAGGGCGCGCAGCACTCGTTCACGGCAGTTCATGGGACTCCTATCCGGTTACCCCTCCCCCCGGGAGAGGGGAGGGGGCGTCGCCGATAATCCGCTCCAGGCGGGCGAATGCCTCTGGCGCCTCGCGCGCGGCCATCTCAAAGGTAATGGTGAGCCCCTGCTCGCCCCAGAGCACAGGCCACACCTCCGACCACGGGATGGTGCCCTCCCCCGGCGGCAGGTGGGCATCCTCGCTGCCGTCGTTGTCGCTCACGTGGGCATGCTCCACCCGGTCGGCGAAGCGCTGCCACCACCAGGCAAAAGCGTGCGGGCTGAAGCAGTGGGCGTGACCGACGTCCAGGCACATCCCGATGCGGTCGCCAAAGCGGGAGAACAACTCGTCGAAGAGCGCGCCGTCCTTCTCCCACACGTTCTCCACCAGCAGGCGCACGCCCAGGCGCTCGCTCTCGGCCAGGAGGTTTTCGAAACGGCCCAGGAAGGTCGGCAGCCAGCCCGCCAACTTGTGGCTGGGGAGGGTGGGCAGCAGATAGGTGTGATAGACGGCGCGGTCGCACCCCAGCGCCGCGGCCGCGCGCACCGCCTGCAGGGCTACGGCGAGTGAGGTCTCGCCGATCGTGCGGTCCTTACAGCCCAACTGCACGCCATAGTTGGGCAGATGAGCCAGCCGGGGGCGGGCGCCCAGGGCCTCGGCCAGCGCCCGGACCTGCTCCAGCCCCTCTTCAGGGCGGGCCTGCGACGGCCCGCCGGGTGGCATGAAACACCCCGAATCGTCCAACTGCACCTCGACTCCCCAACCGGTGGTCAGGGCGGCCTGGAGCCGCTCCCGCCAATGCGAGAAGGCAAGTTGGGCGTAGAGCCGGGAGGCCATGGGTTCCTCCAGCGCGGCCAAGCCGGCAATCCCCGGGATTCTCGCGGCAGCCCGGGGAGACGGCTGCCACCCGGTATGACCTGCTACTTCAGCGCTTCCACCAGTGCCGGCACCACCTGGAAGAGGTCACCGGCGATGGCATAGTCGGCGCGTTGCATGATCGCGGCCTGGGGGTCGCGGTTGATGGCCACCACGCAGCGGGCGCCCTCGATCCCCGCCAGGTGCTGCATGGCGCCAGAGATGCCGCAAGCGATGTAAAGTCGGGGGCTGACTACCTTACCGGTCTGCCCCACCTGGTCAGTGTGGGGCCGCCAGCCACTGTCCACCGCAGCCCGGGAAGCCCCCACTGCCCCGCCCAGGACCTGCGCCAACTGCTCGAGCAACGCGAAGCCCTCAGGCCCGCCCACCCCCCGCCCGCCGGAGACCACGATGTCGGCCTCGGCCACGTCCAGGCTGCCCGCCGCCGGCAAGAACTGCCGCACTGCCGCCTTGATTCCGGAGGGGTCCAGGGCCACCGGCAACTTCACCGCCTCGCCTGCGGGGGCCGCCGGACCGGCAGCAAAGGCCTTCGGGCGCAGGGTCACCAGGCGAGGGGAACCTGTGCATACGACTCGCTCGCGCAGCCGCCCGCCCAGTACCGGACGGATCAGGCACAACTCGCCCTCGACCACCGCCGTGGCTGTGCAATCCTGCGCCAGCCCGGCGCCCAGCAGGGCGGCCAGGCGGCCAGCCAGGTCGCGCCCACGGGCCGTCGCCGCCAGGAGCACCAGATCGGCGCCACTCTCGGCCACGATCTGCCCCGCGACGACGGCATAGGAATCGCTGCTGTAATCCGCGAGCGCCGGCTCATCCACCGTGAACACCTTGGCTGTTCCCGGCAGATCGGCAGCCAGGGCGGTGATCCCGCTGCCGATCAGCGCGGCGTGTACGGGCAGGCCCAGCGTTTCGCCCAGGCGGCGCGCCTCCCCGAGGGCTTCCAGGGTGGTGGGACGGACCGTGCCGTCACGGGTTTCGGCTATAACCAGGATGGATGGCATAGTATCTCCTTCATATCATGACCCGGCCTACAAGACCTTCGCTTCCTCACGCAGCAGGCGCACCAACTCGCCGCAGGCCCCTGCGTCAGTGCCCACCACCTTGCCTGCGCTATGCACGGGGGGGTAGGAAAGGTCAAGCCGACGGGTGCGCGACCCCTGCCGGCCCACCTGGTCCGCGGGCAATCCCAGGTCGGCGGCCCCCAGGCGGGTGATCTCCTTGCGCTTGGCCTTCATCAGGCCGGGCAGGGAGGCGTAGCGGGGCTCGTTCAAGCCCTTGGTGCAGGTGATGACCGCGGGCAGTGAGCCTGTGACCACCTCCGTGCCCCCCTCCACCGGACGTTCGGCGGTGAAGGCGGTCCCCTCCACCTCCAGGCGGATTACTCCCAGCGCCTGGCCGATCCCCAACATCTGGGCCACGGCTGCGCCCACCTCGCCGACCTCGTCGTCTACCGCCTGCTTGCCGCAGAGGATCACGTCGTGGGGGATCCGCCGCAGCGCGGCGGCCAGCGCCCGGGCCGTGGCCAGGGCGTCGCCACCGGCAAAAGCCGCGTCTATCAGGTGCACCGCCTCGTCCGCGCCCATGGCCAGGGCGGTGCGCAGTGCCTCCTGCGCCTCCTCCGGCCCCAGAGTGACCGCGGTGACCGTGCCGCCATGGCGCTCCCGTAGCAGCAGTGCTTCCTCCACCGCGTACTCGTCATAGGGGTTGAGCACCATCTTCAGGTCTTCGCGCGCAATGTCCGCGCTGTCGGCCGTCAATCGGATCACCGCGCCGGTGTCGGGCACGTGCTTGATGAGAACGACGATATCCATCGTGACCTCCTGGGGAGAACAGCCGCGCCGACACGGCGGCCCGAATGGATTCGCCGGGGCGCCCTAAGCGCCCTGGCGGTCATTCCGGGGAGTCGGCGCGGGACCTTCTAATACCCGCCCTTGCGGATCACGTCGGCAGAAATCTGGATCCGCTGAATCTCGTTGGTGCCTTCAAAGATGCGGTTGATGCGGCTATCCCGATACATGCGCTCGATCGGGTACTCGCGCATGTAACCCATCCCGCCGTGGATCTGCACCGCCATATCCACCACCTGATCCAGCATCTCCGAGCACACCAGTTTGGTGATCGCGGCCTCCCGGCCAAACTTGCGCCCCTGGTCGGCCATCCACGCGGTGCGGTAGGTCAGGGACTCCATCGCATATACCCGGGCGGTCATATCCGCCAGCATCCATTGGATGGCCTGTTTGGCATTGAGCGGGCCGCCGAACTGCTGGCGGGTATTCGCGTACTGGGTGCACAGATCCACCAGTTCTTTGCCTGCTCCTACGCAGCAGGCACCCAGGCCCAGCCGCCCCACGTCCAGGGTGCGCATGGCGGTGATGAAGCCCAGCCCCTCCCGGCCTCCAAGCAGATTCTCGGCGGGCACCCGCACGTTCTCGTAGATGAGTTCGGTGGTGCTGGAGCCGCGGATGCCCATCTTCTGCTCTTCCACCCCCACCCGCACCCCCATGTCCTTCTCCACGATGAAGGCGCTCATCCCCCGGGCGCCGCGGCCGGGATCGGTCGTGGCAAAGGTGGAAATCACGTCGGCGATACCGCCATTGGTGATGAAGTGCTTGACCCCATTGAGGACGTAAGTGTCACCGTCGCGCTCGGCACGCAACTCCACCGCGGAGGCATCAGACCCGGCATTGGGCTCGGTGAGGGCAAAGGCGGCGATCTTCTCGCCCGCGCACAGGGGGGGCAGGTACTTTTTCTTCTGTTCCTCGGTGCCCATCAGGTAGATGGCCATACTGCCGATGCTGGTATGGGCGGCCACCAGGCAGGTGGTGCTGGCGCAGCCCCGTGCCAACTCCTCGAGCACCGCGCAGTAGCCCATCTCGCCCGCGCCCACCCCGCCATATTCCTCGGGGAAGGGCACGCCCATCATCCCCGCCTCGGCCAGTTTCTTGATCACCTCGTCGGGGATGTGCTCTTCCTCGTCAATCTGGCGCGCCCGTGGTTTGAGCTCCTGCTGGGCGAACTTGCGGGCGATGTCCCGCAGCATCTGTTGCTCTTCGGTGAACTGGAAATCCATCGCTATCCTTTACTGTAGGCCTTCGAAGATGATCGCTGCCCCCTGGCCCAGGCCCACGCACATGGTGGCCAGTCCCCAGCGCGCCCCCCGCCGGCGCATTTCGTGCACCAGGGTGGTGGTAATGCGGGCGCCACTGCAGCCCAAGGGGTGACCCAGGGCGACCGCGCCGCCGTTGACATTAACCTTGGCCGGGTCCAGGCCCAGTTCCCGGATGCAGACCAGCGCCTGCACCGCGAATGCCTCGTTCAGTTCCACCAGGTCAAGGTCGGCCACCGTGAGGCCGGCCCGGGCCAATACCTTGCGGGTGGCAGGGATGGGACCGATGCCCATATAGAGTGGGTCCACCCCGGTGACCGCCATCGCGTGCACCCGGGCAAAGGGCTTGAGTCCCAGCGCCGCCGCCTTCTCGGCGCTGGTGAGCATCACCGCCGCCGCCCCGTCATTCAGCGCGGAGGCGTTCCCGGGGGTGACTGTCCCCCCGGTGGGCACGAAACTCGGCTGCAGGGTGGCCAGCTTCTCCAGGCTGGTATCGGGACGCGGGCCCTGGTCCTGGGTCACCTCGATGGTGTTCCCCTCCAGGTCCACTCCCTGCCGGGGGATGATCTCATCCTTGAACCTCCCCGCGGCCTGCGCGGCCACGGCCTTACGGTGGCTCTCCAGGGCATAGGCATCCTGCTCCTCGCGGGGCACGCCGTACTTCTGGGCCACCGCCTCCGCAGTCTGTCCCATGATGAACGCGCGTGGGTCCACCTTGCCGAAGAGCGCGCCCAGGTCGGCATCTTTCCCCATCGGGAAATGGGTCATGCTCTCTACGCCGCCGGCCAGCATCACCTCGCCGCAGCCGGTCATGATCGCCTGGGCGCCACTCATCACTGCCTGCAGGCTCGAAGCACAGAGGCGGTTGATGGACTGCCCGGCAACCTCCACCGGCAGGCCGGCCAGGATAACCACGTTCCGGCCCAGGTTGAGCCCCGTCTCGCCGGTCTGGGTGGCGCAGCCAATGATCACGTCCTCGACCTCTGCCGCCGGCACTCCGGCCCGGGCCACCAGCGCCCGCACCAGGTCGGCCATCATCATGTCGGCGCGCACCTGGCGGAAGACGCCCTTGTCACCGGCCCGCCCGATAGGCGTACGCACTGCATCAACTATTACCGCGTTCGTCATGATTCAAGGCCCCCTTGGCCACTGGGTGGGATCGCGGGATGGCAGCCAATCACCGCGACACCCGTTCAGCGACGGTTTTCTGCTTCCCCGCGGCGCGAGGGGACTCCTGCCGGGAACGGCGTGCCTGCCGGCAGTTACCCCGCGTCGGGGGTGGGGGAGACGGGGCGCAGGGCGGGCAGGTAGCCCATGGTCACCAGCGCGCTCGCAGTCACGCCCAGGCAGAGAATGAGCACTGCCCACCACGCCCAGGCCCGCTCCGCCCGGCGGAAGGCCGCAATGGAGGGGTAGTGGCGGGCGCGCCAGGCCAGGCCGTTCCCCTTGGCACCCAGGTACAGCGCGAGCAAACCCAGGGCACCCGCGGGGAAAATCCTGTAGACGGCATCGAGATACCACCAGGCGGCCGCCAGCCCTGCCCATAGCAGCAGCAGGCCAATCTGTCCGTGCCCGAGCAGCCAGAGCGGGCCAAGCAGCATGCCGCCCAGGTTCCACCCCCCGGCCTCGCGGGGCATCTTGCCCATGCCCCCTGAGGTGTTCTCCGCCTCCAGGCGGGGCGGGCGCACGGGGCAGTGGGAGCCGCCGGCTGGCCGGTAGGTCGGGCGCCTGCGGGCCGGTCCGCCAGGTTGCCGCGGGCTACCGGTGGGAGGTCCTGGTCCACTGCGGTGACCCGGCGGAAAGGGTCTGCCGTGGGTCCGCGGCGTGCGGTTTCCACGCTCTTGAGCAGGTGCCCGCTCTCGGCCCCGGCTCCGGGATAGCGGCTGCGGGTGAGGCGGCCGTCGTCGTCGGCGACCACCTTGCGCAGGGTCTGTGCTTCCTGGGGGCCACAGCGGGGGCAGACAGTCTCCAGGGGTTGGAAGGCATAGCCACAACGGCGGCAGTAACCCGGGTCATCCCGCGGGCTTTCCATTTCCACCGCGGTCATGCTGTGGGTGAGGTCGGGCCGCCCGTTGCACCCCTGGGTGGCGCAGCGGCCCACCCGCTGCCAGCACCCGAGGTGGGCGCCGTGGCCACACACCGGGCAAGGCAGCCACTCGCTTTCACTGAGCGGCAGGTTGCACAGGCGGCAGAGATCGGCATCCAGGTCAGGCTCGGCCATGGCCCCGCCTCCTCCGCATGGTGAGAGTCGCCCCTCCTCCGCGCGCACGGTGACGGAACGAGACAAGTATAGCCGGCCGGTGGGCGGGCGACACCTGGTTTGACGCGTCAACCCTGGGCTATGTCGCGTCGCCGCCCTCAGATGCCGCCCTCAGATATGGAGAATCTGGGCCAGGGCCTGCGGGAGTTGGCCCAGTTCGGTGATGGTGGCGTCCGGTTGCGCGGGCATGACCGCGGGCGGGGCGGGAGCGCGCTGCAACCAGACCGTCCGCATACCCACGCCTTTGGCGCCGGCGATGTCGGCACGCAAGTCTTCACCCACGAAGACGGCGGCGGAGGCGGCGACCCGTAGTGTGGAGAGCGCTTTTTGGAAGATGACGGGGTCGGGCTTGCGCTTGCCCACGTCGCCGGAGAGGATAAACTCCTCAATATAGCGGTCGAGCCCCAGGCGCTCCAGGTCAGGCACCACCCACTTGCCGGGGATGTCCCAAGGGGTGTTGGAGACCAGGGCCGTACGCACCTGGGCGCGAGCCATGGGGGAAAGCAGTGCCCAGGCCTGGTGGTCCACCGACATCTGGGGGGATACCTGCTGCCAGATGAGGCCGGTCATCTCTTGCACCACCTCGGCAGGGGCGACGATGCCCAGTTTGCGCAGGCCAAAGGCGAGGCGGTGGGGGAGGGGTACCCCACGGTCGGGCTCAACGATGGGGAGCATGGCCTCCAGGTACTTGTCCATGCGCACCGCTCCGAGGAGTTTGGTGCGACCCAGCACGTGGTAGCCAGCCTCGAGGCCGGTCTGAAGCAACCGGTGCCAACCGGCGCTGCCCCGGATGCGGTAGTTCACCAGGGTGCCGCCCATGTCAAAGAGAACCGCTGCGATGCGTTCGGCCACGCTTACCCCCATGCGGCCGGAGGCTGGCCGCACCCTAAGGATTGGCCGGCGGAGGCGGATGCCCTGCCGGCAACAGAAAACACAGGGAACGCGCCGGGGGGCGGATTCGCTGTTGGGCAAGGGAAGAACACCCCCGGGGCAAGCCGTTCACCTTGACGTGTGCCCCTGCCGCCGTTAAAATGTTCCGGTTTTTCCCGGGGCGGGTACACTTGTCCCTGGGGCGTTCCTCCCGTCATTCGCAGTCCCTGAAAGGAGACCAGCAGGCATGAAGAAGTGGATGCTGGCTGCGCTGATCAGCATCGGACTCATCCTGACCGCCGCCGCCACCGGATGCGCGAAGAAGTCCGTGGCCAGGGTCAACGGCAAGCTAATCACGCAAGAGCAGTTCTACCAGGAACTGGAGAAGGGCACCACCGGGCGCAACATCCTGGACCGCCTGATCACCAGCCAGGTAGTGAATGAGGAAGCCCGCAAGAAGAATATCACGGTGAGCGACGCCGAGGTCAATGAGGTGCTCGACGGCGTCAAGAAGACCATGGAGCCCGGGCAGTGGCAGCAGCTGCTGGAGCGCCAGGGTCTGACGGAGAACGACATTCGTGAGGACTTCCGCTTCCGTATCCTGCTTGCCAAGGTCTTCGTGGGCGAGGACGGGATGAAGAAGTTCTTCGAGGAGAACCGCGCTCGCTTCGACCGGCCGGCCCAGGTGCGGTATCGGCAGATCGTGGTAGGGAACAAGGACGAGGCCCTCGCCATCCGGTCTGAACTGGTGGACAAGAAGGCCGACTTCGCGGCCCTGGCCAAGGCCAAGTCCATTGACACCTATTCCAAGGAACGAGGCGGGGAGATGAGCCCCGTGTATGAGGGCACCGTGGAGAAGGCGCTCGGCGATGTGCTCTTCAAACTCAAGCCGCAGGAGATCAGCGAGCCGATTGCTGCTATCTACCCTGAGGGCGCTTACCGCATCGTGCAGGTGACCCAGCGCACGGAGCCGGTCAAGGCCACCTACGAGAATAGCAAGAAAGACGTCATCATGGCCGTGCTCTCCCAGAAGATCATGGACATTATGAATCAGATGAACGCGCTCAAGGCCAAGGCCAAGATCGAGATCTACAACCCCAAGTACACCTCGCTGCTCAAGGAATACCAAGCCTACAAGCAGCCGCCCGCCAGGCCCGCTCCCCCGCAGCCGGCAGCACCCGCGCCCACGCCGGCGCCTGCCCCCAAGGCGGAGGGTGGGGCCAGCGGGAGCAAATGACCCGGGGTGAGATCCGGGTAGTCGGCCTGGGGCCGGGCGCCCTGGAGTTGTTATCCTGGGGCGCCATCCGGGCGATGCAGGACGCCGACCGGGTGTTGGTGCGCACCGCGCAGCATCCGGTGGTGGCAGAGTTACCGGGGCTCGGCATCCAGCCGGTGCCGCTCGACGAGATTTACGAGCGAGCGGGCACCCTGGAGGAGGTTTACCGCCTCCTGGCCGAGCGTGTGATAGCAGAGGCCGAGGGTGGCCGGGTCGCCTATGGCGTGCCCGGCCACCCCACGGTTGGGGAGGCCTCAGTCGCCCTGCTGCTGGCCCAGGCCCAGTCGCGGGGCCTCACCATATCCCTGGTGCCCTCGCTGTCCGCGCTGGACGCGGTGCTGGCTGCGGTCGGTGCGGAGGCCCTGGAGGGCTTGTGTGTATACGATGCGCAGGCCCTGCCCGCGCGCCCCGAGGTAGCCCTGGCAGGCATCTACCTGCAGGTGGAGGACCGCCTGCTGGCGGGCGAGTTGAAACTCTGGCTCCTTGAGAACTACCCGGGCGACCACCCGGTCACGGTGGTCACCGCGGCCGGCGCCCCCGGGCAGGTGGTGCGCCCGCTCCCCCTGGCCGGGCTGGATGGCGGCGAGTGGTTCGACCACCTTACCAGCGTTTTCCTCCCCCCATTGGCGGCCGGGCGGCGGCGCGCCACCCTGGACCAACTGGCGGGCCTGATGGCGCGGCTGCGGGCGCCGGAGGGCTGTCCCTGGGACCGCAAGCAAACCCATGCCTCGCTGCGACACTGTTTGCTCGAGGAGTGCCACGAGGTGCTCGAGGCCCTGGACCGGAACGACCCCATGCTGCTGCGGGAGGAGTTGGGCGACCTGCTGCTACAGATCCTCTTCCACGCCCAACTGGCCGCCGAGGCAGGGGATTTTGACCTCGGCGACGTACTCGACGGGTTGCAGCGCAAGTTGGTGGAGCGTCACCCCCACGTCTTCGGAGACATCTCCCTGGATTCCGCCGAGGCGGTCCTGCACCAGTGGGAGCAGATCAAGCGCCGGACCAAGCCCGAACGCGAGAGCGCGCTGGGGGAATGGCCGGCCACCCTGCCCGCGCTGGCGCAGGCGTGGCTGGTGCAAAAGCGCGCAGCCCGCGTGGGTTTCGACTGGCCCGACCATACTGGGCCGCTGCAGAAGGTGCGGGAGGAGAGCGACGAGGTGCTCGCCGAATGGCAGCGTCCGGAAGGCGAGCGCACCCAGGAGCGATTGGAGCACGAGGCGGGCGACCTGCTGTTTGCGGCGGTAAACTTGTGCCGGCACCTGCGGGTGGACCCTGAGCAGGCCCTGTTGGGCGCGGTAACCCGTTTTGTGCGGCGCTTTCACGAGATGGAGCGGCGGGCCGCCGCGGCTGGCCGGGAATTGGCCGGCATGCCCCTCGACGAGATGGACGCGCTGTGGGAAGATGCCAAGGAAGGCGGAGCACAATCGGCAGGCAGGTAAGTGGTAAGGTAACTGCCTTCCCTCCCTGAGCCCAAGACGCTGAAGACCCGAAACCCGAGACCCGAGGATCAGTATTTCAGGAGGACGGAAAGCAAATGGCACCCGAGAAGTACGTGTACCTGTTTGAAGAAGGCGATAAGGACATGCGCGACCTGCTGGGAGGCAAGGGCGCGAACCTGGCGGAGATGACCAACCTGGGCCTGCCCGTGCCACCCGGCTTCACCATCACCACCCGGGCCTGCAACATCTATACGGCCACCGGCGAGTTCCCGGCGGGGATGATGGACCAGGTGTGCGCCGCCCTGCGCCGGGTGGAGGAGAAGACCGGCAAGGGGTTCGGCGACGCCAAGAACCCACTGTTGGTTTCCGTGCGCTCGGGGGCCAAGTTCTCCATGCCGGGCATGATGGATACGGTGCTCAACCTGGGTCTCAACGACCAGACCCTGCAGGGTATGATCGCCCTCACTGGCAACGAGCGCTTTGTCTGGGACAGTTACCGCCGCTTCCTCATGATGTTCTCTGACATCGTGGTCTCGGGCGACTATCCAAGACTCAGGAAGCACGAGTTCGAAGTCATCTTCGATGCCCTCAAAAAGGAACTGGGGGTGGAGCAGGATACCGAGGTCAACGCGGAAGGGCTAAAGAAACTCTGCGGGCAGTACAAGGAGTACTTCCGGAGCGTCACCGGCAGTGACTTCCCGCAGGACCCGATGGACCAGTTGACGCGTGCCATCTTGGCCGTCTTCAAGTCCTGGATGAACGAGCGGGCGGTCATCTACCGCCGGCGGGAGAAGATTCCGGACGACCTGGGCACCGCGGTCAACGTGCAGACCATGGTCTTTGGCAACATGGGAGAGGACTCCGGCACCGGCGTGGCCTTCACCCGGGACGCCGCCACCGGCGACAACCACATCTTCGGCGAGTACCTGATGAACGCCCAGGGCGAGGACGTGGTGGCCGGCGTGCGCACTCCGCAGCCGGTGAGCCGGCTGCAGACCGACAACCCGGCCATCTACCAGCAGTTCGTCGAGATCGCCCGCAAACTGGAGCAGCACTACAAGGATATGCAGGATATCGAATTCACTATCGAGCGTGGCAAACTGTACATCCTGCAGTGCCGCTCCGGCAAGCGCACCGGGGTGGCCGCGGTGAAGATCGCGGTGGACCAGGTGGCCGAGGGGCTGATCACCAAGAAGCAGGCCATCGCCCGCGTGGCGCCCGAGCAGTTGGAGCAGTTGCTGCATCCGCGACTGATCAACCGGGAGAAGGTGCCGGCCATCGCCCGCGGCCTGAACGCGGGACCGGGCGGGGCGGTGGGCCACATCGCCCTTGACTCCGAGACCGCAATCAAGATGGCGGGCGAGGGCAAGCCCGTGATCCTGGTCCGCAAAGAGACCAATCCCGATGACCTGGGCGGGATGCTGGCGGCCAAGGGCGTGCTTACGCAACTGGGCGGCCGCACCTCCCACGCGGCGCTGATCGCCCGCCAGTACGGCATCCCCACCATCTGCGGCTGTGGCGCGGTGCGTATTGACGAGAAGGCCCGCACGGTGAGCATCAACGGCAAGACCTTTGCCGAAGGCGACGTGATCTCGATTGACGGCACCCTGGGCGAGGTCTACGACCGGGCGCTGACCACCGAGCCGGCCCGGGTGACCGGTGACTTCGGCACCTTCATGCAGTGGGCCGACGAGTTCCGCACGCTGGGCGTGCGCGCCAACGCCGACACCCCCGAGCAGGCCGCGGAGGCGGTGGAGTTCGGCGGGGAGGGGATCGGCCTTTGCCGCACCGAGCATATGTTCCTGGGCGACCGCACCGCCCTCGTGCAGGACATGATCCTGGCCGACGACGAGCAAGCCCGGGACGCCGCCCTGGCCAAGTTACTCCCGCTGCAGCGGGGCGACTTCGTGGGCATCTTCAAGGCCATGGGTGGCCGGCCGGTGACCGTGCGCCTGATTGATCCGCCGCTGCACGAGTTCCTGCCCAGCCTGGAGGAGTTGCTGGTCGAGATCACCAAACTGGAATGCGCCAAGCAGACCGGCACCGCCGAGTACCAGCAGAAGAAACGGATGCTGGCCAAGGTGCAGGACCTGCATGAGGCCAACCCCATGCTGGGGCTGCGCGGCGTGCGGCTTTCCATCTACTTCCCGGGCATTGTGAACATGCAGACGGCGGCCATCATCGGCGCCGCCTGCCAACTCAAGAAGGAAGGGCTGGAGGTGCACCCCGAGATCATGATCCCGTTGGTGGGCATCGTCACCGAGTTGGAACAGGTGAAGGCCCAGGTGCAGCAGGTGGCCAAGGAGACCATGGCCGCCGAAGGGGTGGAGGTGGACTACAAGGTCGGCACCATGATCGAGATTCCGCGCGCGGCGCTCACCGCGGACGAGATCGCCAGGGAGGCGGAGTTCTTCTCCTTCGGCACCAACGACCTCACCCAGATGACCTATGGCATCTCCCGGGACGACGCGGCCAAGTTCCTGCCCGTCTACCTGGACAAGAAGATCATCAAGGTGGACCCCACCGAGACCATTGACACCAAGGGCGTGGGCCGGCTGATGGAGATCTGCGTCAAGGATGCCAAGGCCGTCAACCCCAGTATCAAATTGGGCATCTGCGGCGAGCACGGCGGTGACCCGGATTCGGTGAAGTTCTGCCACAAGATCGGGCTGACTTACGTATCCTGCTCGCCCAAGCGCATCCCGGTGGCCCGCCTGGCGGCCGCCCAGGCCGCTATCGCCGGCGGCCCGGCGGACAAGTAGACGTCGCCGCCCGCCTCATTTTCTCCCCCCGGGAGAGGGCTGAGGGGCAGCGGCTGCAGCAGTACACATCACGGGCAGGGCCTGCGGGCCCTGCCCGTTCTATGCCGCCCCTACGTGGAGCACGCTCCTGCCCTACGAGGGAGGCGGCTCCATTTCCCCGCGGGCGATCGGCCGCTCGCGCTCGGCGATCTCGTAGTTGCGGAAGATGAAGCGTTCCACCCGCCGGCGCAGCCAGAGGCAGAACACCGAGAGCGCGCCGAGGCCCACCCCCAGCAGGAGCCAGCCCCAGGATGACATCGTCCCCCCCGATGGGCGGCGATTACCGGCTGTCGGCGGGCCTGGAGGGCTTGGCCAGGTTTTCCTTCACCACCTTCTCGCCCGCCTTGATGTCGCCCGGCTGCAGGGTGGTGATCTTATGGGGGTCGATCAGCGTGGCCTGATGGGGCTTGGCCGGGGTGGAGTAGCGCATCCATGCGAACACCGCCAAGCCGATTACAGCCAGCACCACAATTGCCACCACTACGGGATTGACATTCTTCTCCTTGCGCACTGGACACCTCCGGCCTTGCCTGTGGTGTGGAGTATATACCCATTGCCTATGAGGCTGCTACCCCGCGCAAAGTCACCCTGCAGGGGGCGGGCCAAACGGCCCGTAACGCATGCAAGCCGGGAGCCGCTCCCGGCTTGCACGCGCGTGGCTTCACCCTGCCCCTCGTCAGCGGGCCTGTCCCTTGGCCTCCGTCAACCCTTTCCTCACGATGGGCTCGCTGGCCTTGCGGTCGGCCGGCGTGAGATGCTCGACCTTGCTGGCCACAATCAAGCCGCGGGTCCTGGGGTGCCCCTGGGGGCCGGAGTAGCGCAGCCAGATCCCGGCCACCACCAGCAGCACCGCCACCACCACCACAATTGCGAATACGGGGTTAATCCTATTGGCGTTCATCGTAACCTCCCGGCCCAAGCCATTGCCATCAGCGCTGGGGAGCATCACTCCCTCGCGCAGTATAACCCCTGCCAGGAGGCAGGCAGGGGCCATTTGTGCAAAGAAACCACCACAAGCCCCGCACGGTGTGGGCCGTTATGCACAATGGGCGCCGGCAAGGTGCGAAAAGCAGACGAATGGATTGGTGGGATGTTACGGGGAATGACAGGAAGGCGACGCGTGTGTCATCTCGAGCGGCAATCCCGAGCGGGGGGGAGGGCTCCCCTTCGAGAAATCTGGCTCCCCTCGGGGGGATGCGGGGTGATAGCGATACCTTGGCTTCCTCCTGTGACGCCACCCCCTGCCCTCCCATCTCCCGGGGGGAGAGGGTGTCACCGCCCGTACTTTGCCGCGGCCTTGGCCACACGCTCCTGCACCCGGCGGGCGTAGTCCTGGTAGGCGCCCTCGTCCATGAAGAGTTCCTGGTACAGGGCACCCAGGCCGGGGTAGTGGCGGGCGATGAAGCCGCCCATGGAGGAGGCCACGCCGGGGCGCAGGTTGAGTTTGTCGGCGTAGTAGTGATCCAGGGGGATGCCCTCGAGCATGCCAAACAGGGCCTCGATGTTCTCCTGCGTATCGGAGAGGTAGGGCATGAACGGCCCCAGGAAGGCCCACACCTTTACCCCGCGCCGGGCCGCCTCGCGCAGCACGCGCACCCGTTCGGCAGTGGGGGAGGCCCCGGGCTCGAGTTGCCGGCGCAGTTTCTCGTCGGCGGTGGTGATGGTCACCCCCAGGTCGCAGTTAGGGTGGGCGAGCAGGTCCAGGTCGCGCTCCACCAGGGCGCTCTTGGTGAGCGCGCCCACCTGGTAGCCGGCCTCGGCCAGCAGGCGCACGCATTCGCGGGTGATCCCAAACTCGCTCTCGAGCGGCTGCCAGGCATCGCAGACGGAACTCACGAAGACCCGCCCCGGCCGTGGCCGACGCAGTTGCTTGGCGAGCACCTCAGGCGCGTTCACGCGCACGTCCACGAACGTCCCCCAGGGCTCGGGGTGGTTGGTGAAACGCTTCATGTAGCGGGCGTAGCAGTAGGCGCAGGCGTGCGCGCAGCCCACGTAGCAGTTGACCGCGTAGTCAGTGATGCCCGACTTGGTGAGCAGGGACTTGCAGCCGATGAGGCGAGTCTGGATCATGGTCACATCTTAGCACACTGGGTCTCGGCACCCCCCTCTCCCTTTGGGGGAGAGAAAGCCGGGCGACCAACGGCGTTCGATGCGGGATGCGGGGGCTCTCTGCTCAGGCTGCACCGGCATCCTCCCGAGGCGGCCTGGGACGGGCGGCATGCAGCACCCAGCCGGCGAAGCGGGAGGCCGCCAGCATCAGCACCAGGCCGGTGAGGGTGCGCCCCGCGGAAGCGCCCAGCAGCGAGCCGCCGACCGGCAGATTGTGGGCGTAGTCCCGTACCGCCAGGGGCAGGCTGGTGCCCAGCAGGTAGAAGCCGAACCCGGCCAGCCCGGCGGTGAGCACCGGCAGCCGCCAATCTGGCCCTAACTCCACGGGTGACCCTGCTGCCGGGGAGGGCACCAGCCACGCGACCAGCCTGTCCCTGAGCACCAACAGCAACACCCCCAGGACGGCGTAGAGGGCAATGCCTGAGGCCGGGATCAACCAGGTGGGCGCGGAAAGGTCACGGGCCACCCTGGGATCGATATTTAGATATACCGGCAGCGTCGCCACCATGCTCACCGCCATCACCAGGTAGGCCAGGCCCAGCACCTGGCTGCCGGCCGCGCCGGTGGTAGGGAGCAGCGACCCGGACGCCTCCTCGACTTTGGCCTGGCCGGCGGGGCGGGTGGCGGTCACGATCAGCCATACCCCGGCCGCTATCGCCAGCGCGTAGGCCAGGGCCTCCAGGGGCACGCCGATGCGCACCCCCTCCAACTCCATGCGGCTCACCCCCGGCACTGCCTGTGCCAGTAAGAGGTGCCCCAGCATACTCAGCCGGTAGGTGCCCGCCGCCACCACTACCGGCGCGGCTACCCCCAGGCCGAGCAGGATGGCACCGGGACCCGGCCCCTGGCTGGGCCGACTTACCACGCGCCGTCCGTACCAGAGCAGCCAGCCGCCGGCCAATGCGGCGAGCAGGGCCGCGGCCGCTTGTTCCTGCAGCGCAAACCCGGCCTGCCCCCCCATCCCCAGCCACCCGCATACGGGCAGCCAGATCAGCGAGGGAATGCCGCGCGCCACCAAGCCCACGAGCGTGTAGGCGCCCACCCCGATGCAGGTGGCGCCGACGATCGCCGCGGCAGATAGCGAGCGGGCATCCGTGGTCTGGCCGGCCTCGGGGTGCCGTCTGAGCAGGTGCAGCGCCACCACCACCATCGCCAGTGCCGCGGCAACCCGCAGGGCGCCCCCCGGCCCGGTGTACTCCAGCGGGAGCCCGACCTCTGCCAGCATGGAGACCAATAGCGCCAGCCCGCCGACTCCCAGCCCCAGGCCGAGCACCTGCAAGGACCAGGGCTCCCACGCCGGCCCGGGTTCCCGGTCACCGGAAAGCAGACGGGCGAGGCGCGGGCCCCAGATGAGCAAGGCAGCCGCAAGTAGCAGGGCGGGCAGAGCCGGAAGCAGCATGGGCCACTCCGAGGTTGTCGCGCCTCCACCGAAGGGGGCGCGGTACCGGCTGAGCAGGTTCTCCCCCGCGATATCCAGCAGGGTAAGGGCCATCACCCCCAGGTGGCAGGCGAGGGCGACCATCCCCAGCGCCAGCAGTTGCCGTAAGAGCGGCCGGTCGATGCGGGTTTCGGGCATTTCCCCCCCTTGGGAAACAGGTTTCGGATTCCGGGTGAGAATTCAGCCAAACCAACCACCCAGCGTGCGTGCGCTGGCGATCACCCCTCACCCCCCTCTCCCGGGGGGAGGGGGGAGGAGGCTTCCTTCCCCGCCAGGTACAGCACCCCCACCGCCGCCAGCAGCATCACATAGGGCATGGCGATCAGGTTATAGCGCCCCTCCTCGGCGATGGTGGCCACCTGGAACAGGCACAGGTAGGCCGGCAGGAGCAGGACGGGCCAGGTCTGCCGCCACCGCCGCAGGGCCAGCATAGCACCCGGAATCGCCAGCAGCAAGAGCGCCCGGTGCAGCCAGTCGCCCAGGTAGCCAAACGGCAGCCAGCGTCCCCCCCAGGGGTGGTAGTAGTAATCCCAGAACACGCGAAACTTCTGCCAGAGCAGCCCCGCATAGGCGAGCGGCTGGTGGCGCAGGTACCCGGCAATGTTGCGCCAGGTCGCCCGCTGCAGCATGGCGTCCACCTCCACCTCGTCCATCCGCCGCCCGGCCATCATCTCGTCCACCAGCCGGTAGGTGGACTTACGGAAATAACCATGGTAAGGCAGGTAGTTGCCGGTGAAGAAGTTCATCCCGCCGAAGGTGGCCAGCGGCGCCGGCTTGCCGAAGACGATCCGGTTGCGCACCAGCCAAGGGGCCAGGGTGAGCGCCAGCATGAGCGCAAACAGGATGCCCCACAGCCAGCCCCGGCCCCGCCGCCAGCCCCCGGCCAGTCCGGCCAGGGCCAGCACCGGCCCGCCCAGCAGTTGGGTGAGCGGCCGCACCAGGGTGGCCAGCCCCGCCGCCAGCCCCGCCCCCGCAAACCAGCGCCCGCGTCCCTGCTCCACCCCCAGGACCAGCAGCCACGCGACCGCCAACATCAGGAGCACGCTCACGGTCTCGGTCATGGCCACCGCCTGCGAGTTCCAGTAGGGGGGATAGAGCGCGTAGCAGGCTGCCGCGAGCAGGGCCGCCCTTCTCCCGAAGAGCCGCCGGCCCAGCAGGAAAAGCAAGCCCAGGCTACCCAGGTCCATGGCCAGTTGCAGTGGCCGGAGCAGCCCGAAGCGGCCCATTCCCAGCCGCCCCGAGGCCCAGTAGGTGGCAGCGAGCAGGGCCGGGTAGCCAGGGGTGCGGATGGCGTACCTGGCGCCGGGCACGCCGTGGCTTTCGGTGCGATAAACCCCGGTGGCCAGCCAGTTGCGGGCGATGCGGTCGTACTCGATGGCGTCTCCCTGCCCGGGCAGTGGGCGCTCCCCGATCCAAAAGACCAGCCGCAGCGCCAGCGCGAGCAGGAAGATCAGGGCCAACCAGCGCCGGATGCTGCCGGTCTTGACCTGCACCGCGGCGGCTACCATGTCACCACCACCACGCAGACCAGAAGCACGAAGGCGACGGCAAGCGGGGAGGGCGAGACCGCCTCTTCTCCCTCTCCCCCCGGGAGAGGGTGGGGGTGAGGGGCCTCCCTCTTCCCTCCACTTGCCCCCCCTCTCTGCTCGCGGAGAGGGGGATGGGGGGTGAGGTTGGCCGGGAGAGGATGCGAGTGAAGGGGTGACGCCAGCAGCCCCGCCAGCCTCTCCCACGGCGCGTCGAGACGTTGGCGCAGGGTATAGCCGGCGCCGCCCAGGGCCGTGCCCTGCAGCCCCCACAGGGCGCCGCGCAGGGCGGACCAGGCGACCATCAGGCCCAGCCCGCCCAGGGCATAGCCAAGCAGGGGGGCGACGAAGGCCGGCCCCCACTGCCGGTTACGCGCCGGGTCCACGCAGGCCGCCACCAGCAGCCCGCCCAGGGCCAGCCCCACCCCGCGGGCCACGCTCTCGGGTGCCAGACCCATCAGGGTGAAGGGGATCTCGTGGTGCAGGCCCACCGCCCCCACCACCGCAGTCAATGCCGCAGCGGCCGCCACCCCGCCGGCCTTGAGTATCGGCCGCTTCCCGGCGCCGCTCTGGGAGAAGATCCCGGCCATCACCCGTCCGGCCCGCAGGCGGGCGCGCCACGGCGCCAGGGCCAGCCCGAGGGCCAGGCCCAGCGCCAGCATCGCCAGTTCTGTGGTAAGTCGGTTCATCTACTTCCCGATGCAAAAGCGGGAGAAAATGCGCTCCACCAGGTCGGGTCCGGCGGTGCGCCCGGTGATCTCGCCCAGGTGGTCCAGGGCCCCCTGCACCTCCAGGGCAACGAACTCCTCCGGCTCTCCGGCAGCTATCCCCCGGCGGGCCCGGGCCAGGGCCTCGGTGGCCCGCTCCAGTGACCGGCTATGTCGGGCGGAGACCGTAAGCGGGCTCTCAGCGGGCATTACCTCGCCCTTCCACACCATCCCGGCCACCTGGCGCTCCAATTGCTCCAGCCCCGCCCCGGTCTTGGCGGAAATCGCCACCATGGGCCCGGCGAAGCCCGCGATCTCGTCCCACGCCGGCGGCAGGTCGCTCTTGTTGGCCGCGGCCACCGCCACCACCCCCTCCAGGGCCGCCATCACGGCCCGGTCCTCGTCATCCAGTGGTCGCGAGCGATCCAGCACCAGCACGGCCAGGTCGGCCCGGCGCAGGTAGGCCCGGCTGCGGGCCACCCCCTGCTCCTCCACCACGTCACCCGGCTCCCGGACCCCGGCGGTATCCACCAGACGCACCGGCAGCCCGCCCAGGTTGCAGTATTCCTCCACCGCGTCGCGGGTGGTGCCGGGGACCGGGGTCACGATCACCCGGTGCTCGCGCAAGAGCGCATTCATCAGGCTCGATTTACCCACATTGGGCTTGCCCGCCAACACGCACAGCACCCCGTCGCGCAGCACCCGGCCCCGGTCGGAGGCGGCGATGAGGGCAGCCATTTCATGCTGAGCCTGCGCGAGCAGCGCCTCCATCTGTTGGCGGTCGGGCAGGGAGAGGTCCTCCTCAGGGAAGTCAATGCCGGCCTCGAGACAGGCCAGCACTTCCCCCAGGGTGCCGCAGATGGCCTCCACCCGTCCGGAGAGGCCGCCCTCGAGTTGCCCCAGGGCCGAGCGCAGGCTGGCCTCAGTCTTGGCGCGAATCACCTCCAGCACGGCCTCCGCCTGGGCGAGGTCAATGCGTCCGTTCAGGAAGGCCCGCCGGGTGAACTCCCCGGGCCCAGCCGGACGCGCCCCCGCGGCCACCACGAGGTCGAGCACCCGCTTCAGAGCCGCCGGGCCGCCATGGCAGTTGATCTCCACCACGTCCTCCCGGGTGTAGGAGCGGGGCGCCCGCATCAGGGTGACGATCACCTCGTCCACCACCTCTGCGCCGGCCAGCACCTGGCCGTATTTGGTGGTGTAAGTGGCCTGATCGGCGACCGGTTTGCCCGAGCGCGCCCGGAAGATGCTGTCCACGATGGGGACGGCTTGCGGCCCGCTAAGGCGCACGATCCCGATCGCCCCCTCCCCGATGGCGGTGGAGATGGCGGCAATCGTGTCCTCGTCCCCGGGCAGGCGCAAGTCCATCACTCCTCCTCCGCCACGCCCAGCGCCCGCTGCGCCTCGCCCACCAGGTAAAGCGAGCCCGTGACCAGGATCAGGTCCCGCGGGCCGGCGATCCCCCGCGCCTTGTCCAAGGCCGCGGCCACGTCGGGGGTAGTGACGTGGTGCCGGCAGTAGCCGGATAGCACCTGCTGCAGTGCCTCCGGCTCCGCCGCCCGCGGCATGCGGGCGCTGGTAAAGATGACCGCCTCGGCCGCCGGGCACAACTGCCGGCCGATGGTCTGGATATCCTTGTCGCGGGCGATGCCCAGGATCAGGATCACCCGCTCGGGAGCATACAGGCTGATCGCCCGGCGCAGGGCCAGGGCGCTGGCCGGGTCGTGGGCGCCGTCGAGCACGATCCAGGGGTCCCGGCTGATTGTTTCCAGCCGCCCCCGCCAGCGCACTCGGCGCAGGCCCTCGTCAATTGCGGTGGCCGGGATCGCTAACCCCTGCTCGTCCAGTATCTCGGCCGCCCCCACCGCCATCCCGGCATTCATGTACTGGTGTTCCCCCACCAGGGGGCAGCAGAGGCCGGGGTAGTCGCCCAGCAGGCCACGCGCGTCAAAGCGGATGCCGGCCAGATCTGCCCCCCGGTGTACCACGATCACCGAGCGCGGCCGCCCCAGGGCCAACTCCGCCAGCGTTTCCGCCAGTTGCGCGGTGGTGCTCTCCGGCGCCGCCAGTTCGCGCACGCCGTGTAGGTCGGCTCCCTTGCCCTCGGCAGCCCGCCGCAGCACCTCCCAGACCGCCTGCACCTGCGGCGCGCTCACCACCGGCACCCCGGGCTTGATGATGCCGGCCTTCTCGGCGGCGATCACCTCCAGGCTGTTGCCCAGTTCGGCGGTGTGGTCGTAGGAGATGCGGGTGATCACCGACACCAGCGGGGTGATGACGTTGGTGGCGTCCAGCCGCCCGCCCAGGCCGGTCTCCATCACCGCCGCGTCCACCCCCTGCCGGGCAAACCAGGCCAGCGCGAGCGCGGTGTAGGCCTCGAAAAAGGAAGGCGGCCCGCCGGGACCCGAGGCCGCCTGCAGGTGCGGCTGCAGCGCGGGAACCAGGTCTGCCACCGCCTCCCGGGGGATCATCTCGCCGTTCAGGCGGATGCGCTCCCGGAAACTCACCAGGTGGGGGGAGGTGAAAAGACCGGTGCGATATCCTGCCGCCTGCAGAATGCTGGCGATCATGGCCGCGGTCGAGCCCTTGCCCTTGGTGCCGGCCACGTGCACCAGACGCAGCCCCCGCTGGGGGTTGCCCAGCCCCTCCAGCACGCGGCCGATGCGCTCCAGGTTCCACAGGCGGGCGTTGGCGGCTGCGGTGCTGCGCTCATAGTCCACCAGGCCCCGCAGGTAGGCAATGGCCTGCTCGTAGGTCATGGCCGGCCCCCGCCAAATGGCAAAACAGGCCGGCGCCCACGGGCTCCGGCCTGCAACCGAGTGAGGGTCACCTCGTCCATCCTACACATACGGGTCGTGGTTGTTCAGCGTCTCGTAGATGGGGAAGCGAGCACACAACTCCCGCACCTGTTCCTTCACTTGCTTGGCCACCTTGAGGTCGTCGGGGGCACTCAGCACCGCCAGCATCAAGCGGGCGATTTCCGCCATCTCCGCCTCTTTCATGCCGCGGGTGGTGACGGCCGGGGTGCCCGGGCGGATCCCCGAGGCCACGGTGGGAGGGTTGGGGTCATAGGGGATCAGGTTCACGTTGGTGATGATGCCCGCGCGCTCCAGCGCGTCGGCCGCCTGCCTGCCGGTGAGGCCGATGGAGCGCACGTCTGCCAGCATCAGGTGGTTGTCCGTCCCACCGCTGACCAGCCGAATGCCCTCGGCCTGCAGGTGGCCGGCCAGCGCTGCCGCGTTCTTCACAATCTGTCGCTGGTATTCCCGGAATCCCTCGCTGTTCGCCTCGTGGAAGGCCACGGCCTTGGCGGCCACGATATGCATCAGGGGGCCGGCCTGGATCCCCGGGAAGAGCGCACGGTCGATCTTCTGGGCAAACTTCTGGCGGCACATGATGAAGGCGCCCCGGGGCCCGCGCAGGGTCTTGTGCGTGGTGGAGGTGACCACATCACAGTAGGGGATGGGGGAGGGGTGCACTCCGCCTGCGATCAGCCCCACGATATGGGCGATGTCGGCCATCAGGTAGGCCCCCACCTCGTCGGCGATCTCGCGCCAGATGGCAAAGTCAATGGTGCGCGGGTAAGCGCTCGCCCCCACTACGATCAGTCTGGGCCTATGCTCGCGGGCGAGTCGGCGGATCTCGTCGTAGTCCAGCATTTCGGTCTGCCGGTCCACGTGGTAGAAGACCGGCTTGTAGTACTTGCCGGAAAAGTTGGCCTTCTTGCCGTGGGAGAGGTGGCCACCCTGATCCACCGACATGGCCAGGATGGTGTCGCCCGGCTCGAGCAGGGCGTAGTAGGCGGTCATGTTGGCCTGCGAGCCGGTGTGAGGCTGCACGTTGACATGGTCGCACCCAAAGAGGGCCTTGGCGCGGGCGATGGCCAGACTCTCCGCCTTGTCCACCCACTCGCACCCGTGGTAATAGCGAGCCCCCGGGTAGCCCTCGGCATATTTGTTGGTCATCACACTACCGGCCGCGCACAGGACGGCCTTGCTCGCGTAGTTTTCCGACGGGATGAGCACGAGCGTGTTGTGCTGACGCTCCAGTTCCCCGTCGAAGATACAGGCCATCTCGGGGTCGGTTTCCTGCAACGTGCGATTCATGACAGCCTCCGAACCTCTCAACCCCTCTCCCCCGGGATGAGGGTGGGGGTGAGGGGCTTCCGATCACATCAACCCTGACCGGCTCAGTGCCGAAAGTGCCGCCGGCCGGTAAAGAGCATGACTAACCCCAGCTGGTCGCACATCTGGATGGTCTGCGGGTCGCCGATGGAGCCACCCGGCTGCACCAGGACACGGATGCCGGCCTCCGCCGCCACCTCGATGGCATCGGGCTTGGGGAAGAAGGCGTCCGAGGCCAGCACGCCACCCTTGGCCCGCTTCCCTGCCTTGCGCACTGCCAGCCAGGTGGCGTCCACCCGGCTGGTAACGCCGCCGCCGATCCCCACCGCGCGCGTGCCCTGGGCGATCAGGATGCCATTGGACTTCACGTGCTTCACCGACTTCCACGCGAAATCCACCGTCTCCATGTCGGCGTCCTCAGGCTGCGCCCTGGTCACGACCTCGTACTGCTCGCGCCCTGGCCGGTCCAGTTCCTGCACCAGGAGCCCGCCGGTCACCCGGCGGAAGTCCACCCGGTCGGTGGTATCCATGTCCGCGATCTCCACCAGGCGCAGGTCACGCTTGGCCCGCAACTGCTCCAGCGCCCCGGGGGTGAAGCCCGGGGCGAGCACGATCTCCATGAAGCCGTACTTGCTGATGCCGGCCATGATCGCCTCCGCGGTTTCGTCATCCACCGGGCGGTTGGTGGCGATCACCCCGCCAAAGGCGGAGAGTGGGTCGCACTCCAGCGCATCGCGGTACGCCTTCGCCAGAGTCTGCGCCTCGGCCACGCCGCAGGGGCTGTTGTGCTTGGCGATGATGGCGGCCGGCCTCGCATACTCCCGGATGGCCAGGAAAGTGGCGTCCATGTCCAGCAGGTTGTTGTATGACAACTGCTTGCCGTGCAGTTGCCGCATGGCCCCCAGGCCGCGGGGCTTGCCCTCTGCGTCCAGGTAGAAGGCCGCCTTCTGGTGCGGGTTCTCGCCGTAGCGCAGGTCCATGGACTTGGTCCAGGCCATGTTCACCGCGCTGGGCAGGGCCAGTTCCTGCTCGTCGCCCTCTGCCGCCTGGTCCGCCAGGTAGCGGTGGATGGCCGCGTCATAGCGGGCGGTGTGTCCAAAGGCCTCGATGGCCAGCGCCAGCCGGGTGGCGTCGGTAAGGCCACCGCCGTTCTCCCGCATCTCCTTGAGCACCGCCTGGTAGCGCGCAGGGTTGGTGACGATGGCCACGTACTTGTTGTTCTTGGCCGCCGAGCGCACCATGGAGGGGCCGCCGATGTCTATGTTCTCGATCGCCTCCGCCAGGGTCACCCCCGGCTTGGCGATGGTCTCGCGGAAGGGGTAGAGGTTGACTACCACCATGTCAATCATCTGGATGCCGTGCTGCTCGGCTGCCGCCATGTGCTCGTCGTTGTCGCGGATCGCGAGCAGCCCCCCGTGCACCTTGGGGTGCAACGTCTTCACCCGGCCGTCCATCATTTCGGGGAACCCGGTGTAGTCGGAGATATTGCGCACGGGCAGCCCGGCCTCCGCCAGCGCCCTGGCCGTCCCACCGGTGGAAAGAATCTCGACACCCTGCTCGACCAGACCGCGGCAGAAGTCCACCAGCCCGTCCTTGTTTGACACGCTCACCAGGGCACGCTTGATGAGGGGCATGAGACGACCTCCGTGGGGGGGAAATACCCACGAACTATAGCATATCGGCTCCGCCAGTGTAAAGGCGACCGGCTGGGGGGCAACGGCCGCCGCAAAACTAGGGACAGTCACCTATTTGCAGGGCAGGCGGTTGCTGCTATACTGCCGTCATGCCAAGGGTGGCCAGGATCATTGTCCCGGGGGTGCCGCACCACGTTACCCAGCGGGGGAACAACCGCCAGGATGTCTTCTTCACGGATGACGACCGGGAAACCTACCTCCACGTGCTGGCCTCACAGGCGACCCGGCATGGGCTGAGCATCTACGCCTATTGCCTGATGAGCAATCACGTGCACTTGGTGGTGGTACCGGTGGGGGAGACCTCACTGGCCAAGGGGGTGGGGCGGACCAACTTCGTCTACACCCAGTACCTCCATGCCCTGCATGAGAGCAGCGGCCACCTGTGGCAGAACCGCTTCTTCTCGTGTGCCCTGGAAGAGGGGCACTGCTGGGCTGCCATGCGCTATGTAGAGTGCAACCCGGTACGGGCGGGGTTGGTGAGGCACGCTTGTCAATACCCCTGGTCGAGCGCCGCCGCGCATTGCGGGGAAGGGCATGATGGCCTGCTCGACATGGGAGCCTGGCGCAAGGCTTGGGATGCCGAGCGCTGGCGCGAATGGGTGGCACAGGTGAGCATCGGGGCGGAGCTGGAGACGCTGCGCCAACACACCCATGGCGGCCGTCCCTTGGGATCCGACGCTTTCCTGAGCAGGGTGGAAGTGGCCTTGGGGCATCGGGTACGAGCGCTGCCAGTCGGTAGGCCGAAACGCCAAAAATAGGGACAGTCACCTATTTCTTGCATGGGAAATAGGTGACTGTCCCTATTTTTACTCTTTCACTGCACCCGCCGTCAGGCCGCTGATGAAGTAGCGCTGGCAGAAGGCGAAAAGCAGCAGCACCGGCACCGTGCTGATCAGCGCGGCGGCCATCAGCCAGGGGTACTCCAAACCACCAGCCGGGCCGGACATGGTGGTGTAGGCGGCGCGGGCGATCACCTTCTGCAGTACGTCGAACCGGCTGCCCGGGTCGGTGATGAGCAGCGGCCAGATGAACGACTCCCACCCGCTCAGGAAGGTGATCACGGCCACCGTGGCCACCGCCGGCGCGGCGAGGGGTACCGCAATGGAGCGGAAGATCCGCCACCAGCCGGCGCCGTCCACCACCGCCGCCTCCACCAGGTCGTCGGGCACCTTCCTGAAGAACTGCGTCATCAGGTAGATACAAAAGGCGTTTGCCGCCCCCGGCAGCACCAGCCCGGTCATGGTATTGGCCAACCCCAGCCGGGTGACCAGCAGGTACAGCGGCACCATCAAGCCCTCGAAGGGCACCATCAGGGTCAAGAGCAGGGCCAGCACGATCCACTGCCGCAGGGGAACCCGCATCTTGGCCAGCGCCCACCCCGCCATGCAGTCGAAGACCACGTTGCAGACCATGGTCAGGCCAGCCAGGGCCACGGTGTTGGCGAGCACCCGTCCCAGGCTAAACTCATTCATGATGGCGTGGAAGGCCCCCAGCGTCAGATGCCTGGGGAACCACACCGGGGGCGTGGTGAGCCAGGTGGCCTGCGTGATCAGCGCCCCCCGCACCATCCAGTACAGCGGGAAGCCGAAGATCAGCAGGCCCAGGGCCAGCAGCATTCCGTACCCGGCTGTCTCCATCGCCCCGCGGGCGCCCTTGGGCTTCATTCGCCGGACCTCCACAGGCGGTTCACCACCGCGGTCACCCCCAGGATCACCACCAGCAGCGCAAAGGAGACCGCGCTCGAGTAGCCCAGTTCCCCATCCCGAAAGCCCGCCAGGTAAGCATGCAGGGCCATGGTACGCGTGGAGTAGGCCGGCCCGCCCTGGGTGAGCACGTACATCGGCACGAACACCCGGAAGGCGCCGATCAGCGAGAGCGCCAGCACCGCCTGCGTGACCGACCGTAGCGAGGGCAGGGTGACATGGCGGAAGATGGCCAGCCGCCCGGCGCCGTCCACGGTGGCGGCCTCGGTCAACTCCCGGGGCACCCCCTGCAGCGCGGCCAGGTAGATGATGGCGAAGAAGGCGCTGCTCTTCCACAGGTCCATGGCGATGATCGCCCACAGTGCGGTGGTGTCGCTCCACAGCCAGGGCACCGGCTGGTAGCCCAGGGTCGCCAGCAGCGCGTTGAGCGGCCCAAAGTCCCGATCGAAAATGAAGCGGAAGATACTGACCGCCACCACCCCCGAGACCACCACCGGCACGAAGTAGACCGAGCGGATGAGCCGCATCCCCGGGAACCGGCGGTTCAGCAGCAGGGCAATGCCCAGGGCCAACACCAGGTTGGCGGGCACGAAGACGACCACGTACTTCACGGTGTTGGCAAAGGATCTGGCTGCAATCGGATCAGTAAACAGCCGCCCGAAGTTGTACAGCCCCGCCCAGGTGATGGTGCCGTAGCGGCTGCAGTGGGTGAAGGACAGGGCCAGCGCCAGCGCTGCCGGCAGCAGCACGCAGCCGAGGACGATGCCCACGCCGGGCAGCAGGAAGAGCACCCCCGCCCAGCGGTCGCGACCGCCAGCCCGTATCGAGCGGGTGATTCCCAAATCCGCGCGGCTCATGGCGAGCGCCCCTCCCGCGGCGGGTGGATCGCCCAGTACTCGTCCGCCACCCGCTGCGCCTCGGCGGTGTATGCCTGCAGGGCACGGGGGATGTCGGCCCGGGGGTCCTTCATCACCACGTCGAGCACCCGGTTGGCGAACATCTCGTACCAGATCTTGCTGAAGAAGGGGGCGAGCGGGTTGTTGCGGCCGCGCCGCATGACCTCCTGCATGCCTGCTACCTGGGGGTGGCGGCGGCGGAAATCGGGTCTCCCGAACACCGTGAGGTTGCCCGGCGGGCTGCCCAGCATATCGGCGTAGGTCTCCTGGTTGTCGGGGTTCACCGCGAAGGCCATTAACTGCCAGGCCAGGGCCGGCCGGCAACACTGGCGGCTCATCACCAGGTGCGCGCCGCCGAAGAAACTGACATCCCGCCGGCCAGCCGGCAGCGGCGCTACCGCCCACCGGCCCCGCCACTGGGGATAGTCGCGATCGTAGCGGCCGATACTCCAGGCGCCGTCCACCATCAGGGCGATCTTTCCAGCCGACCAGAGGTCCGTCATCTTGGCGCCGCTGGCAAGGGCGGGGTCGATGAAGCCGTAACGCCACACGAGATCGTGGACGAACTGCACCGCCCCCACCACCGATGGCCGGTCGATGAGTACCTGCCGGCCGTCGGGGCTGAGCACCTCACCTCCATTCTGCCAGATGAAGTTGATCATCCAGAAAGCGGCGGGTAACTCCATCCCCAGCGGGTGGGCCAGGCCCCGCTGCTGCAGCGCCCGGCACACGGCTACCAACTCCTGCCAGGTGCGCGGCGGCTCCACGCCGGCCCCGGCCAGGAGGTCCGTGCGACAGGTGAGTTGCACGAACGAGCCGTACCAGGGGATGCTATAGCGCACGCCGCCGATCACGCTGTCCGCCACCATGCTGGGCGGGAAGTCGGCACTGCGGTAGGTGGGATCACGTGCGATGAAACGGTCGAGAGGCATCACCAGCCCTTCCCGGGCCAGGTCCCCGATATCCACGTCATCCATGAGCATGACGTCGGGCGGGTTGCGGCCGATGAAGCGGGTGCCCAGCACCGACATGTAGTGCTCGTGGGCGATGTCGGCCACCACCCGCACCCGCACCCCGGGGTGCGCCTGCTCGAAGCGCCGCGCCACCCCCCGCCAGTAGTCGTCGGTAGGGTCGTTGCTACCGCCCCCCATATAGCACCAGAACTCGAGCGTCGGTCCGGCCGTCCGCCGCCCGCAACCGACCAGAAGAAGGGCTGCCAATACCAAACAACCGATCGCCCACGGTCCGCGCGCCACCAGCGCCTCCCATATCCGCAGGAGCGGCCCTTAGACTATCCCTGTTTCTCCAGTACGCTGAAGCCATACACCCAGGTCTGGGGCGCGCCCCAGGTTTGCTCGATGGTCAGGCGCACGCCCGATAACTCCCGCCCAATGGGGACGCGCACCAGCCGCTGGTAGTTACCCTCCACCCGGGCGAGCGGCTGCCACGCCTCGCCCACCAGTCCCTCCAGGCGGAAGACCTTGGGCAGGGGGGGAGGGGGGGCGGTGAGCTGATCATCCCGCTGCGTGTGGCTGAGGGCGATCAGGCTGTCGAGGGCGCTGTCGAGGACCAGGTCAGCGCGCTCGACCCGGGAGCGATGGCTGAACCGGTAGGCGATCCAGTCGCCCGGGCGGGCGAGCCACCCGTGACGATTGTCACCGACCGGGCGGGTAACGCCATCCCGCACCGGCTCCGGGTCCCCCTGGGAGGCAGACAGCGTAGCCGAGCGAGTGAGCGGTGGCGTCTCGCGGGCGATGCCGAGCAGGTAGGCATCGTCTGCCAGCAGCGCCTGTTGGAGGTCACCGATACGACCGCCCAGTTGCCGGGGCATGACCCCCAGGCGAGCGGCCATAGCGGCGGCGGTGCCGACCGCCTGGCCCATGCTGCAGCCGGTGCCCATCACCCGGGTGCTCGACATGGCAGCGTGCGTGCAACTGGCGTTGCGACCGGCAAAGAGCAGGTTGTCCACGTTGGCTGAGTAGAGCGCCCGGTAGGGGATGCCGTAGGGCGCATCCACCGGGTGAAAGACGGTGGCGGGGCTGCCCAGGCGGGCGGCCCAGAAGCCGGCGGGATGGTGATCATCCATGGGCCAGCCGCCGTAGGCCACTGCGTCGGGGAAACGGCCGCCGGTCTCGATATCCCCTTGGGTGAGTACGTGGTCGCCGATATAGCGGCGGCTCTCGCGCTTGGCCGGGAGAAACTGCAGCCATTCCAGGGCCCAGTTGGCGGCGCCGTGATCGCCACGGTTCTTGATGTGGTCCCACACGCCGAGCGCAATGCGCAGCAGTTCGTCACGCAGGGCCTCGGTGTCGTGGAGGGGGTCCTGTTCGCCACCAATCTCGAGCCACCAGTAGCCCTGGTGCCACCAGTGGTGGCCCGCGGCGCCGTAGGGCAGGTCCTCCTCCTTTTCGAAGACGTAGGCCCAGGTCGGGGGCTCGAAAACCTGGGGCGTAGGGTACTCCCGGGCCTGGAACATGAGGGTCATTCCCATGGTGCGGGCATCAGCCACCTCGGGAGCGATGGATTCGCCGTATTCACTGCGGGCCTCCCGGCCCATCCGCCACTGGGCCCCGGTGAGGGGGGCGAGCACAGCATCACCGGAGCAATCCACGAAGACGGCGGCCTGGACCCGCTGCCAGGTCTGGGTGGTGCCCTGCCAGCCGGTGACGCTGGCAATACGGCTGCCCTCCATGGCCGCGTCGAGGCAGGAGCAGTTGAGGAGCAGGGTCAGGCCGGGCTGGGTGCGGGCGGCGTCGTAGAGCACGGCATCCCACACCGAGAAGTTGCGGTTGGGGTTGCGCCTGAGGTTCTCCAGGCGCAGTTCCTCCAGGATGCCGGTCTCGCGCAGAAAAGGGCGGCGGTTATGGCGGTCGGCGCCGCAGATGTGCACCCGGCACTCGCTGGAGGCGTTGCCCCCCAGCACCGGCCGGTCGTGCATGAGCACGGTGTGCGCACCGTGGCGGGCGGCGGCGAGCGCCGCGCAGAGGCCGGCCATCCCACCGCCGACGACGCAGACGTCGGCCTGGTGGTCCACGGTGGGGAAGGGATCGGTCTTATTCATCTGCCTCTCCCTGCTGGAATACGCTGCAGCATCACAGATTCCAGAGCCCCTCACCCCAACCCTCTCCCGAGGGGAGAGGGTGAAAGGCTGTCCCACTGCAGGAGGGCTGGCCCACCTGAGCGAAAGTGCCGCTTGACCGCTCGGCTGCTCGCCGGTGGTAAAACCACGCAGGGACGGTGTGCCATGAGAAACCGGTTGCCTCTCGTCCTTCTTTTCCTCTTCGTGGCTGCGGTGCTTAAGGCCTGGGCCGCGCCCCCCGACAGGCAGACGCTCGAGGTGAGGGGCAAGCAGGTGCTCATCATCCGCGACGACTACGGGGTGCCCCACATCTTCGCCGATGACGACTATGCGCTCTACTACGCGGACGGCTATGCAGCCGCCCAGGACCGCCTGGCGCAAATGGAGAAGTACCGGCGCACGGCCAAAGGCACCATGGCAGAGATGGCCGGCCCCTCGTTCGTCGCACACGACCGGCAGGTACGCACGGATGGCTACACCGAGGCTGAATACCAGGCCCAGGTGGAAGCCCTGCCGGCGCGCTACAAGTTGGTGGTGACCGCCTATGCTGACGGGGTGAACGCCTGGCTGCAGGAGGCTACCCAGGCGAACGCTCTGCCCGCCGAGATCACCGCAGCCGGCATCACCCTGCAGCCCTGGAGCCCCACCGACACCGCGGCCATCGGGGCCATGATGGCCCGCCGCTTCGGCTCGGGAGGCGGAGAGGAACTGCGCGCCCAGCAGCAACTCAACTCCCTGAAGGAGAAGTTCGGGGACAAGGCCATGGGCATCTTCAACGACCTGGCCTGGTCGCAGGACCCTCACTCGCCGCCCACCATCCACCGTGGGCAGGGAGAGGGCTCGATCCCCTTCTTTGACCCCAAGACCACGCCCAAGGCCGGGCCGCAGGGCTCGCCTGCCGGGCTGGCCCGCGCCTATGCCATGGTGGACTGGAAGCAGTGGGAACCCCTGCTCGCCGAGCATGGGATCACCGTGCGGCTGGGCAGTTACGCCTGGGTGGTGGCGCCCTGGCGCACGGCGAGTCGCAATGCCATGCTGGTGGGCGGGCCGCAGATGGGCTTCACCACTCCCCAGATCGCGCACGAGATCCACCTGTGCGGTCCGGGGGTGAACACCATCGGCATGGGCTTTGCCGGCGTGCCCGGGGTATTGATCGGCATGAACGACCGCCTGGCCTGGACCACCACCAGCGCCAATGCCGACCTGGAGGACATCTTCGCCGAGAAACTCAACCCCCGCAACAAATACCAGTATTGGCATAACGGGAAGTGGGTGGACATGACCTCCCGCACCGAAACCATCGCGGTGAAGGGCGGGGAGCCGGTAACCATCTCTGTCTATCGCACCGTGCACGGGCCGGTGCTGGAATGGGATGAGAAGGCGGGGCTGGCCTACTCCCACGCTATGAGTTATTGGATGCGGGATATCGGCACGCTCGAGGCGATTGACCGGTTCAACCGGGCCCGTAATATCCACGAGTTTGCGCAAGGCTGCGCCAGCGTCACCACCACCCATAACTGGCTATGCGCCACTCAGGATGGGGACATCGGCTACTGGTTCTGTGGCTGGGTGCCGGTGCGCGCGAAAGGCCTCGACCTGCGCCTGCCCACGCCCGGCACGGGGGAGTATGACTGGCGAGGCAAGATCCCGTTTGAGCGTATGCCGCAGTTGATCAACCCTAAAGAGGGCTACTTCGCCAACTGGAACAGCAAGCCGGCCTGGTGGTGGGCGCCGGGGGACGTTTCATACTGGAGCAACATCTTTCGCCATACTGCCATCGAGGCCCAGATCGCCAGCAAACCGGCGCTGACCTTCACCGACGTGCGCGACATCACCCGCTACATCGGGATCCACGTCTATGAGGCAGATACCTTCAAGCCGATCCTGTTGCGGGCGGCCAACCGCACTGCCGCCTGGAAGGACAAGACGCTTGCCCCCGCGCTGCGCCAGATCGCGGCGTGGGACACCCAGGCCATCCATCAAAGCGTGCCCGCCACCATCTTCAACGAGTGGATGAGGCAGTTCTACACGGTAGTGCTGGGCGAGGACATTGCCAGACTGTGCTGGCACCCCGACCTGGGGCTGGCGCTCACGCGACGGGTGATTGATCCCACTGTCGCCGACCCCAAGCCCAGCCAAGACTACCTGCGGGGGCGCTCGCCCGACGCCTGCGCCATCGAGGCCCTCCGCCTGACCCTGGCAAAACTGACCAAGGAGCGCGGGCCGCAGATGGAGTTCTGGGGGCACGACCAGGGCAAGATCAACTTCGGCGGTGGGCTGGCTGCCATCCCCAACTACAGCCGGGGCACCTACATCCAGGTGATCGAACTATCCAAGCCCAAGATCTTCGGGGTAAACATCCTCCCCCCCGGCCAGAGCGAGGATCCCGCCAGCCCGCACTACAGCGACCAGCGGGAGTTGGCCGGGTATTGGATGTTCAAGCCCATGCAGTACCTGCGGGAGGACGTGGACAAGCCCGCAAAGTAGGAGCCACAACGGTGCCCCCTCTCCCCCCGGGAGAGGGTGGGGGTGAGGGGGCATCGTTTCGGAAGGATCGCCATGCCGTCCGGTATGCTGATCGCCATCGCCATGCTGGTGCTTGCCCTGTGCCCGCCCGCCTGGGCTGCCGACTATCAGGCTACCGAGATCTGCCCGGTCTGGTGGGGGCACCCGGTAGGCTTCTGCCTGCTCACGGAGTACCCGGGCAGCCCACAGCGAGCAATGCGTCCCTACGTGGGGGGGACTACACTGTGGCCCAGCCGGGGCCATTGTCAAAGTAGACAATGCGCACGTCTGGAAAGGCGGCCTGCAAGTCCTGGGCAAAGTGGCGCAGGCCAAAGGCCTCACTGACGGAGTGGCCAGTCTCGATCAACTCCAGGCCCGAGTCGTTGGCAAAGCGCATGGCATACTCATCGCTCTCGCCACAGATCACCGCCTCCGCCCCCGCCTCCACCATGTCCTGCATGAAGCCGATGTTGACGAAGAGCCCCAGCCCGCCCCAGGGCAGGCCGATCTTGCTTACCACGCGGTCGGGGTTGCCGGCCATGCGTACGAAAGACATGCCCACGGCCTCCTTGACCCGGGCGGCAAGGTCGGCCACCTTGAGGGGCTGGGTGGTGAAGATGCGGTAGTAACCCTCTCCTCGGGCCACCCGGCTCAGGCCCAGGGCCGCGGCAAAGTCCTCGTATATGCACAATGTGTCCAGGGCGCCGTGGGCGCGGAAGAGCACCAGGCGGCCGGAGGACATGATTTCCAGTTTGCGTCGGTTGCAGGGCCAGCACATCTCGCGCTCAATGGCTCGGGAGTCAGGGAAGAAGATGGTCTCGTGGCAGATGACCAGGTTGCATCCCTGGGCCACGGCATGCTCGAGGGCAGGCAGGGTGGCCATCCAGCATACCAACACCCCGTTCACGGGGGCATTGGGGTCGCCGAACTTGAACCCCTCCTCCTGGCCCCTTGTGGGGCTGCGCTGCTCGAGATAGGCGACAATGTCACGCGCGGTCACGCTGGCCCCCTTCCCGCAGCGGGAGGTAGACAGTGAAGGTGCTGCCGACCTCCTCCTCGCTGGTCACCTGGAGTTGGCCGTGGTTGGCCTCCAGGATGCGTTTCACTATGGCGAGCCCGAGGCCGGTGCCGGGGATGGCGCGGGTGTGGGCGGTCTTCACCCGGTAGAACTCGCTACCCAGGCCCGGCAGGGCGGCGGCGGGAATCCCCAGCCCGGTATCGGCCACGCTAACCCGGACATGCTGCCCTTCCACCCCGGCAGCCACGGTCACCGATCCTCCGCTGCGGTTATACTTTATCCCATTGCTGACCAGATTGGTAAACAGGCGCACCATTTCTTGGCGGTCGGCACGCACATCGGGGAGCCCACCAGGCACCTCGAGCGTGAGCGTGACGCCGGCCAGTTTGGCGGCCGGCTCCTGGGCCTGGGCCACCTCCGCCAGCACTTCCGCCAGGGCAACCCGCTCCACCGTGCGCGCGGCCAGCCCCTGCTCCATGCGAAAGACGTCGAGCAGGTCGCCTACCAGTTTGAGCAGGTCGCCCGTGCGTTGGCGGCAGCGGGCCAGCATCTCGGCCCGCTGCGCCTCATCCGGGCGACCGATATTGCCGGCCAGGATATCGAGATAGCCCTCTATGGCCGCCAGCGGGGCCTTGAGTTCGTGAGCCACCATAGCGACGAACTGCGCCTTGGCGCGTTCCACCTGGCGCAGTTCGCTGATATCGGAGAGCAGGCAAACCGAGCCCAGACAGGCGCCGGCCTCGTCGCGGATGGCGCTGACCACCGCTCGTAGCACACCGCCGCCGGGCAGGTTGATTTCCTGGGAGAGCATATCTTCGCTACAGTCCTGGGCCCGACCCAGCAACTCAACCAGGGCCGGGAAGGTGCCGAGCGCGGTCTCGGCCTTCTCGCCCAGGGCCAGCGCGCGCAGACCGAGCACACGCAGGGCGGCAGGGTTGTAGAGGGCCAGCTGTCCGGCCGCGTTGGTGACCAGCACCGCCTCCGCCAGGCAGTCAATAATGGTGCGTAGGCGACTGCGCTCGGTGGCCAACTGCAGCAGGCTCCGGCCCGCTTCCTGCTCCAGCCGCCGGGCCTCGAGCACCAGGTTGCGGTGTTCCAGGGCCTTCCGCACTACCATCAGCAGTTCGTCAGGGGTGAAGGGCTTGGGCAGGTAGTCATAGGCGCCTGACTTGGTGGCGGCCACCGCGGTCTCTACGGTGGCATAGGCGGTGATGATGACGCAAACCAGGTCAGGATCGCGCTCGCGCAGGGCCGGCAGCAGTTCGATCCCGCCCATGCCGGGCATGCGCAGGTCAATCAGGGCCAGGTCCCAGGTCTCCGTTTCCGCCAGGGCCAGCGCCTGCTCGGCGTCAGCCACGGTGGTCACGTGGTGTCCCTCCGGCTCCAGAATGCGCCGGCAGCCTTCGCGCATGCCATGCTCGTCATCCACCACCAACACCCGGCTCACGGATGTTCCTCCCGGACGGGAACCAGCCGCGCCAACAATTCCAGCAACCGCTCTCGCGACACCGGCTTTTCCACCCATTCGTGCACGTGCAGCCATGCGCGCTCTTCGTCGCTCTTGAGGGTAAAATCGAAACCGGTTTCCTCCCGCACCCCGGTCACGATCACCACCGGCACCTCGGCCAACTCCGGACGGCGCGCCAGTTCGTGCGCCAGCCAGACCCCCGAGTCCATTTCCTCCATCATCAGGTCCACCACCGCCACGTCGGGGCGGGCCGCGAGTGCCCGCTCCAGGCCCGCGGTTGCGCTGGGAGCGGTATCCACCTGATACCCGGCGGCCTCCAGATAGATGCGGTAGATGACCAGGAAGTCGGGGTCATCATCCACCAGCAGCACGCGCGGCTTGCTCATCGTGCCTCCTCCCGGCCGGGTGGCTGCAGCGGCAGGATGATGGTGAAGGTGCTCCCCTGGCCGGGACGGCTGTTAACCTCCACCTGACCCTGATGCATCTTCACGATGCCGTAGACGATGGCCAGCCCGAGCCCGGTGCCTTTGCCCACCGGCTTGGTGGTGAAGAAGGGGGCAAATAGGCTGCCCAGGTGCTCTTCGGGGATGCCTACGCCATTGTCGGCCACCACCACCCAGATGTGGTCGGGGCTCTCGGCCCCGGTGGCCACCCGGATCTCCCCACCTTGCGGCATGGCCTCTGCGGCATTGGTCAGCAGGTTGATGAGCGCCTGCTTGATCTGGGCGGCATCCAGCATGGCCTCGGGCAGGTGGGGATCCAGGTCCCGCTTGAAGGTGACGCGGGCGAATTGCGGGTGCTTGTCGACCGCGGCCAGGCTGTCGGCCACGATTTCATTGAGGTTGGCGGGCTGCAGGTCCACCTTACTCTGGCGCGCGAAATTGAGCAGGCTGGCTACGATGCCGCGACAGCGCTCGGCCTCGCCAGCCATGAGTTCCAGGTCGGCCCGGCGGGGGTCGTCTGCGGGCAGGCTGCGCAGCAGCAGGTGGGCGTAGATGAGCATGGTGCCGAGCGGGTTGTTGAGTTCGTGGGCCACGCCCGCGGCCAACTGGCCCATGGAGGCCAGTTTTTCGGAGCGGATGAGTTGCTCCTCCGCCATCTCCAGTTCCTGCTTGGAGGTGGCCAGTTGTTCACAAGTGGCCTCGAGCCGGTCGATCAGGTAGGGCAGGCACATGGTCGCCTCGGCCAGCCCATGGAAGACCGCGACCGCCTTCTCGCGGCACGAATTGTAGCCGCAGGCGCCGCAGTTCAACTCGTCTTCCTTGCTGTGCTTGTTGACGCTGGCCAGGATGGCGCGGATTTGCGCCTCTCCCGGTTGGGGGAGGGCGATGCTCTCGCCCCTGAACTCGCGGGAGAGGTCGAGATCGGCGTACTTCTCCACATCGGGAGGCCGGGACTCCGGCTGGGTGCTGCGCACATAGGCACACACTGCCTCCTTGCGGCTCAGCGGGCTGCTCGCACTCTCGGCGACCGGCCCCCCGATACATCCCTCGCACAGGAGCAGGTCGAGGAAACGCGCATGTAGGCGCCCGGCCTCCAGTTCGCGTAGGGCCTGCAGGGCCCGGTCCACCCCTTCGGTAACGACCACGCTGTCATCGAGCACGTCCGCCTGCAGGGTGGCGGCACGGGTGAGCCCACCCGGGACCGGGAAGATGCGCCCCAGCGAGGGTCGGGGACCGGAGAATTCCTCGGGCGCGAGCGCCGTGGGGTCGATAGCGGCCGCCTGCAGCATGCGCCGCATCTCGGCAAAGGTGAGCGCGGCATCCACCGCCCCGGCCACCGCGGGGTCGGTGCACTCGGCCTTCTTGGCCACGCAGGGGCCGATGAACACCACCCGGGCCTCGGGGCGATAGCGGGTCTTGACAAGGCGCCCCAGCGCGATCATGGGCGAGACGATGGGGGCCAGGTATCCGCGCAGGGAGGGCATGTATTTCTCGACGTAGGTATAGAGCGCCGGGCAGGCTGTGGTGATCACCGGGCCGGGCCCCTCCAGCCTGGTATAGGCATGCGCCACCAATTCCGCGCCAAAAGCCACCTCCAGCACCTCGGCAAAGCCCAGCCGGCGCAGGGCGGCCACCAACTGGCCCGGCTGCAGGCCGTCGAGTACCACGGGGAAGGAGGGAGCCAGGCAGGCAAGGGTGGGGCGGGAGCGGTCGGCCAGCATCTCGGTCACGGCGGGGACGGCGTCCTGGATTTCCTTGGCCGATTGGGCGCAGACGCGGATACAGTTGCCGCACCCGATGCAGCGCTCGGGCATCACCATGGCCTGGCCGGCCTCGACCTTGATCGCCCGGGCCGGGCAGTTGCGGATGCAGTGGTAGCACCGCCGGCAGCGGGCGGCGATGGTGCGCACGATCCCGGGCGCCGCCATCGGACTCTCCCTTCGTCGCTACTGGCTGGAGAGCAGGAGTAACTGGGTAGCCAGGTCCGCCTGCTGCACGCGCACCCCGGCAGGAACCTGCAGCGGTACGCGCGAGTAGTTTAGCAGGCGGCGCACGCCCGCGGCAATGAGGGCTTCCGCGCCCTGCTGGGCCAGGCGGTCGGGCAGGTCTAGCACCGCCAACTCGACGCCGCCGTTGGCCACGAGGGTGGCGACGTGCCCGGGCGGCATCACCACCAGGCCCTCCACCGGGAGCCCGTGCAGCGCGGGATCGGGGTCAAGCACGGCCACAATCTCGCAACTGCAGGCCTGGAACTGGGCAAAGAGGTCGGGATGCGCCATCAGCCGCCGGGCGCCCATCCAAACCACCGGGCGCATGTGGTCCATGCCCATGGCCGCCGCCAGCCTCCGGCGCAGTGCGGGCACATTATAGCCCAGGCTGGGGGTGCCCAGGCGGCCAAAGCGGGAGAGGTCCTTGCGCACCAGGCTGGGCTTCACTCCGGTGCGGCGGGCGAGATCGTCCGAGGACGCGGTGCGCACCCCCTCCACCATCATCTGCTCCAGGACCCGCTGGTACCACTGGATGCGAGGTACGGTTGCGCGTGGCAAGTCACCGGGGGCAATCGCCTGGTGATCTGCCTCGGGAGGGTAGGCCCCCACCTGGGGCTTGCGGCGGGTGCGGATGCGGTCTGCAACAGGGCAGATCTGACGATAGCGCTGGTGAAAACCGCAAGGCGATTCCACGCACTCCGCGCAGGAGACCAGGCCGCGCTCGTAGGCGCACTGGCAAACCGCGCAGTGCCGGCGGGCCGCCTGCAAGAGCACGCGCTTGGCCATGCGCCCGGCGCAGAAACGGGCGGAAAGTCGCTGCTGGCAGGCGCGCCGGCTTACCAGGCCGCAGACCGCGCGCTCGGACTCCTTGACGGAAACAGGGACCGGGCCCGAGCCTGGCTCGGGCCCGGGAGAGATGACGGCCTCCGGATCACTCATGCTGTAGTCAGGTCCTCGTCCTCGAGCGCCGCCCGCACTCCGGGAAATGGGCCCAGTGCCCGCTCAAGCACACCGTGTACGTAGGCGAGCAGGACCCCATAGTTGGTCATGGGCACGCCGGCCGCCTGGGCCTGGCGCACCCGGGACATCATCTGCTGGCGGTTGATCATGCAAGCGCCGCAGTGCACCACCAGGTCAAACTCAGCGGTATCCACCGGGAAGTCCTGGCCGCTCGCCCAGGTGAAGCGCAGGTCGCCGCCTACCAACTGCCGCAGCCAGCGCGGAATTTGCACGTTGCCGATGTCGTCAGGCTGGCGGTGGTGGGTGCACGCCTCGGCGATGAGCACCCGGCTGCCGGGCTGCAGACGCGCAATCGCCCGCGTGCTGCGCACGGCATACTCCAGGTCACCCTTGTAGCGAGCGAAGAGGATGGAAAAGGAGGTGAAGGGGATGTCGCGCGGGGTATCGGCCGAGGCCTTCAGTAGCGCCTGGGAATCAGTCACCACCAGCCGGGGGCGCTGTCCCACCCGCTCCAGGGCCATGCGCAGTTCCCGCTCCTTGACCACCAGCCCGTAGGCGTCGTGGTCCAGCAGGTCGCGCAGAGTCATCACCTGGGGCAGGATAAGCCGCCCCTTGGGTGCCGCCTTGTCTATGGGCACCACCAGCAGCGCCAGGTCCCCCGGCCGCACCAGGTCGCCAACCAGTGGGGGCTCCAGGCGGTCGGTGGGGGCGTGCTTGATCATCAGTTGCTTGAGGGCGTCAATGCCCTCCCCGGTGATCGCGCTCACCGGCGCGTAGGGTAAATTGCGAGTCTGGGCCCATTGCCGCAGGGCATCGTCGGGCTGGTCCAGATCGCTCTTGTTGCCCACGGCGAGCAGGGGAATATCGCGCGCGCGAATCCGCTCGGCAAGGTCTTGCTCATAGCCGTCGGGGGGATGTGCGCGGTCGAGCACCAGCAGCGCCATCTCGGTGCGATCCAGGATCTGCAGCGTGCGCCTGACCCGCTTCTCGCCCAGCGCACCGGTGTCGTCAATGCCCGCGGTGTCGATAATCACTACCGGCCCCAGGGGCAGAATTTCCATGGCCTTGATCACCGGGTCAGTGGTGGTCCCGGCAACCTCGGAGACGATGGCCGCCTGCTGGTTGGTGAGGGCGTTTATCAGGCTCGACTTGCCGGCGTTGCGCCGCCCAAAGATGGAAATGTGCAGGCGACTCCCGATCGGGGTCTCGTTCATGCTGGGCATGGGTTACTGGCTCCCTTGCCCCTGGGCAGGGGGCACCTGATTGCGGGCTTTCATCACCTTTTCCCCGGCGATGCCGGGCTTGGTCATCTCGAAGGGCGAGAGCACCACCGCCAACTCCTCTGTGGTGAGCAGTCCGCGGGCAAGCACGATCTCACGCACCGGGCGACCGGTGGTGTAGGCCTCGCGGGCCACCTCGCTTGCTGCCTGGTAGCCGATGTGTGGGGCCAGCGCGGTCACCTGCCCAAAGGAGCGCTCGAGCAGTTCGGCGCAGCGGGCCTCGTCGGCCGTGATGCCCTGGATACAGCGCTCCCGCATCAATTCTATCGCGGAACGCAGTAGGTCGAGTTGCAGGAACAGATTCCAGGCGATCTGCGGCAAGAAGGCATTCAACTCCAACTGCCCCGCCTGGGCGGCGAGGGTGATCGCCAGGTCCGCCGCCATTACCTGGTAGGCGACCTGGGTGGCCATCTCGGTCATCACCGGGTTGACCTTGCCGGGCATGATGGAGGAACCGGCCTGGAGTTCGGGCAGGTGGATCTCGCCGATCCCGGCCCGCGGCCCGCTGGAGAGCAAGCGCAGGTCGGCCGCCAGTTTGGCCAGATTCACCGCCGCGGCCTTGAGCAGGCCGGAGACCTCCACGAAGACGTCACAGTTCTGGGTGACGTCCATCATGTTCTCGGCCCTGGCCAGGCCCAGGCCGGTGGCCTCGGCCAGGTACTCAACCACCGAGTGCACATACCGGCGGTCGGCGTTGAGCCCCGTGCCCACAGCGGTCCCGCCCAGGTTCACCTGGCGCAGGCGTTCCTCCACCTTCCACAGCCGCCACCAGTCCCGCTGCACGGCCTGGGCCCACGCTGCGAATTCCTGGCCCAGGGTCACCGGCACCGCGTCCTGGGTCTCGGTGCGGCCGATCTTGAGCACTCCCGCGAACTCGGCTTCCTTGGCCTGCAGGGCGCCCTGCAGGTCACTCATGCCCTGCACCAACGGCTGCAGCAGGCGCAGTGCCGCCACCCGCACCGCGGTGGGGTAGACGTCGTTGGTGGACTGGCTCATGTTCACGTGGTCGTTGGGGTGAATCAGGTCGTAGCCGCCCTTCTTGCCGCCCAGCATCTCGATGGCCCGGTTGGCAATCACCTCGTTAGCGTTCATATTTGTGGAGGTGCCGGCGCCGCCCTGGAAGGGGTCAACCACAAACCATTCGTGCAGCGCCCCCGCCCGGATCTCGTCACAGGCAGCGACGATGGCCTGGGCCTTCTCGGGCTCCAGCAGGCCGGCCTTGCGGTTGGCCTGGGCCGCGGCGCGCTTGACTTCGGCCAGGGCGCGAATCAGTTCGGGGTGCGGACGCAGGCCGGAGACCGGGAAGTTCTCCAACGCACGCACGGTATGGATGCCGTAATAGGCCTCTGCCGGCACCTCACGCTCGCCCAGCAGGTCATGCTCAATGCGGGTGCGGGTGCTCATACGCACCTCCCCCGGGCGTCCCCCCGCCCTGTGCCCACTGTGCGCCCACAGGCGGCAATCAGGGCCTCCACGGCCTTACGGTACTCGGCCATGCTCCCCTGCGGCATCAACTTGCCGGGATAAATCTCGTAATGCGGGCGCAGGTGCTCCGGGCTGACGTTGGGCATGATCACGTTGGCTCCCGCGGCGAGCGCTCGCTGCCGTCCCTCCGGGTGCAGGCTGGCGGTGGCGGTGGTTGCCGCCAGGTTCGAGCGGGGCAAGAGCAGCCGGGCCAGGGCCAGGCAGCCCAGGCTCAGGTCGAGGTCCCCCACCGCGGCCTGACCCAGGGGAGTCCCCGGGTGGGGGATGAAAGGCCCGATGCCCGCCATGTCACAGGGCAGGTCACGCAGGAACTCAAGGTCGCCCGCCAGTGATTCGATGGTCTGGCCGGGCAGGCCCACCATGAAGCCTGAGCCCACCTCATAGCCGAGCCGGCGGAGGGCGAGCAGGCATGCCACCCGCTGCTCCAGGCGCCGTCCCGGCCGCAGCCGGGCGAAGAGGTGGGGATCGGTAGTTTCGATCTTGAGCAGATAGCGATCGGCGCCCGCCTCCCGCCAGCACGCATAATCCGCCTCCGGCCGCTCGCCCAGGCTGAGGGTCACCGCCATAGGCGTTTCCGCCTTGACGCGGCGCACGATGCCGGCGATGGTCTCCCGATCCAGGGCGGGGTCCTCGCCCGCCTGCAGCACGCAGGTGCCGTAGCCCAGGGCGGCCGCCTGGCGGGCGGTGGCCACGATCTCATCCGGGCCCATGCGGTAGCGCTTCAGATTGGCGTTACCGCGGCGTAGACCGCAATAGTGGCAGTCCTGGCTGCAATAGTTGGAGATCTCCAGCAGCGCACGCAGGTGCACGGCCTCTCCTACGTGCCGCATGCGCACGCGGTCGGCAGCCGCGCAGAGCGCCTCCCGATGCCGCCTATCAGCGAGCAGGCAGGCGATCTCCAGGCGGGATAGCGGCGCTCCGGTCTCCGCCCGCCGTAGGATGGCCAGCGGGCGGGCGCAGGCCGACTCAGAGGTAGACGTCACGCTCGCCTGCCTCCACGCGGGCCAGCCGCTCCTGCGTTGCCTGCTGCAGCCGCTCGGGCAGTTCCTGCAGGTGCTGCTTCAGGCAGCGCGCTCCCGCCTCCCGGGTTGCCGGGGAGGCGTAGTCCAGCAGGTACTCCTCGAAGGTGAGCATGGCGTTGGGGGCGCAGAAATGCTGAATCTCGCCGGGCTTGGCCATGCCCATGAACACCTCGCCGGTGCGCCCGGACCGGTAGCAGGCGGTGCAGAAACTGGGCAGGTAGCCGGCATCGCATAGGTCGCGCACCACCTCATCCAGGGAACGCGTGTCACCGACGAAGAACTGCTGCTCGTCGGTGATGTTGGCCGGGCCCTCAGCATAGCCCCCGGGATGCACGCGCGAGCCCGCACTGAGCTGGGAAACGCCCAGGCCGCAAAGCGTGCGCCGGAGAGCAGGCGTTTCCCGGGTACTCATGATGATGCCGGTATAGGGCACCGCCAGCCGCAGGATCGCGACCACCTGCTTGACCTGCTCATCACTGATCGGGTAGGGCGGGTCGGCCGCCACGGGGGCGTTCAGCGCCGGCTCCAACCGGGGGAAGGAGATAGTGTGCGGGCCCACCCCGTACTCGCGGTCCAGGTAGGCGGCATGGCTGACCAGCCCCAGCACCTCGAACCGGTAGTCATAGAGCCCGAAGAGCACGCCCAGCCCGACGTCGTCCACCCCGCCTTGCATCGAGCGGTCAAACGCGGACACCCGCCAGTCGAAATCGCGCTTGGTGCCTGAGGGGTGCATATAGGCGTAGGTGGGACGGTGGTAGGTCTCCTGGAAGCACTGGTAAGTGCCGACCCCGGCCGCATGCAATTCAGCGTACTCCTCAACCTGAAGCGGGGCCACGTTCACATTCAGGCGGCGGATCTCGCCCTTGCCCTCACGGATGCTATAAACCGTGCGAATGGTCTCGAGCAGGTAGTCCAATCCGCTGCGACTGGGGTCTTCGCCGGCCACCAGTAGGGTGCGCTTGTGCCCCTGGCGGAGCATGGCGCGAATCTCCTGCTCCACCTCCTCCTGGCTGAGCGTCTTGCGCACCAGATCGGTGTTATCCCGGCGAAAACCACAGTAGAGGCAATTGTTGCGGCAGTAGTTGGAGATGTAGAGCGGCGCGAAAAGCACCATGCGCCGCCCATAGATGCCCTCTTTCACCGCGCGCGCGGCGGCAAAGACAGCCTCCCAGCCCTCCGGCTGGTCGACCGCCAGCAACTCGGCCACTTCCTCCAGGCTCAGCCCCTCGAGCAGGCGGGCCTTGGCCAACAACTCCTCCAGGCGCACCCGGTCGGGCGGGCGCGTGACTGCCAGCAACTCCAGCACCCGCGGCTCGTCAACGACGGCCGCCGCCTGGTCGTGATACGTGATACCCATGGTACCCCCGATTCCGTAGCCAAACGGTTACTGCAGTGTGCCCCTCCCTCTGCTTGATTACCCACCTTGCGAGCGGTCGGTGTAGTGGGTATGCAACAGATGGTGCGACTTTTCGCCCAAGGGCTTTTCCAGGAACTCTTCATAGATCTTCTTGATGAACGGGTTCTCATGTGACTTGCGGATGGGCAGGTTGGCGTCGGCGTAGTAGATGGCATCGGCCCGCCGCATGCGGATATCCAGGTCGGTGGGAATGGGCTGGCCGCCGCCACCCAGACAGCCGCCGGGGCAGGCCATCACCTCGATGAAGTGGTAGTCGGCCTTACCCTCCCGGATGAGGTCGAGCAACTTGCGGGCGTTGCCCAGCCCATGGGCTACGGCCACCTTCACCATCAGGTCGCCCACCGGGATGGTAGCCTCGCGAACGCCTTCCATCCCCCGGACCATGGTCAAATCCACCTTCTCCAGGGTCTGCCCGGTGATCACCTCGTAAGCGGTGCGCAGGGCCGCCTCCATTACCCCGCCGGTGGCGCCGAAGATGACCGCGGCCCCGGTAGACTCGCCCAGAGGGTCATCATACTGGCCATGGGGCAGGTTGGGCAGGTCAATCCCCGCCTCCTTGAGCATGCGCCCCAACTCCCGGGTGGTGAGTACGTAGTCCACGTCCTGGAAGCCGCTGTCGCGCATCTCCGGCCGGCCAGCCTCAAACTTCTTAGCCACGCAGGGCATGATCGAGACTACCACCATTTTGGCCGGGTCAATGCCCGCCTTCTCGGCATAGTAGGTCTTGGCTATCGCTCCGAACATCTGCTGTGGCGACTTGCAGGTGGACAGGTGCGGCAGCAGGTCCGGGTAGAAGGTCTCGATAAATTTGATCCAGCCCGGGCTGCAGGAGGTGATCATGGGCAGCGTGCCGCCCTTGGTCACCCGCTCGATCAACTCGTGCCCCTCCTCAATGATAGTGAGGTCGGCAGTGAAGTCGGTGTCGAAGACCCGGTCGAAGCCCAGCATGCGCAGCGCGGTGACCATCTCCCCGGTCACCAGCGACCCGGGCGGCATGTCGAACTCTTCGCCGATGGAGGCCCGTACCGCCGGCGCGGTCTGCACCACCACGAACCTGTCGGGATCGTTGAGCGCAGCCCAGACCTGCTCGCTGGGGTCATTGCCCTTGAGGGCGCCGGTCGGGCAGCGGTTGATGCATTGCCCACAGTAGACGCACATCACGTCCGCCAGCGGCTGCTCGAAGGCAGGTCCCACGAAGGTGTCCCAGCCCCGGTTGCTGACCGCCAGGGCCCCTACCGACTGCACCTCCTGGCACACCCGCACACAGCGCCGGCAAAGCACGCACTTGTCCGGGTTACGGATGATGGCGGGGCTAGACTCGTCCTTGGGATAGGTCTTCTTCTCGCCCACGAAACGGGTTTCCCGGATACCCAACTCCTTGGCCAGGCGCTGCAACTCGCAGTTGGTGTTACGGGCACAGGTCAGGCAGTCGGTGGGATGGTTGGAGAGCAACAACTCCACCACCATCTTACGCGACTCGCGCACGGCGCGGGAGTGGGTGCGCACCACCATGCCCTCGGCCACCGGGAAGGTGCAGGCAGGCTGGAGCAGGCGCTGCCCCTCTACCTCCACCAGGCACACCCGGCAGATCCCCTCCGGCGGCAGGTCGGGGTGGTAGCACAGGGTGGGGATGTAAATGTTAGCCGCCCTGGCCGCGGCCAGGATGGTGGCGCCCTTCTCGGCCTCCACCGGCATGTCGTTGATGGTCAGCTTCACGGTCTCCACTTTCACTCTCCTCTCCCCAGTTTACTCGCCGGACATGCTGCAGACGCCGGCCGGGCAGCGCTTGTCATTGGTATGTGCCAGGTACTCATCGCGGAAAAGGCGTAGGCTGGTGGTGAAGGCGGTGGTGGCGCTCTGGCCGAGGCCGCACAGCGAGGCCCGGGCCATCACCGCCGCCAGTTCCTCCATGTCCTGCAGGTCCTTTGCGGTGGCCAGCCCGCGGGTCATGCGGGTGGCGCCCTCATACATGCGCTTCACCCCTTCCCGGCAAGGCGTGCACTGGCCACACGACTCGTCGTTGAAGAAGCGGAAGCAGGAACGAATCAGGTCCACAATGCAGCGGGAGTCATCGGCCACGATCAGGGCCCCGGCACCCGGGGGCACGTCTTCATAGGCAAAAGTGCGGTCCAGATCGCCCTGCCCGAGGCAGGGGCCGGAGGGGCCACCCACCAGCACGGCCTTGAGCGGCCGGCCGGACCTGGTGCCACCCGCGATGCCATAGAGCACCTCCCGGATCGAGGTGCCCAGCGGCACCTCGATCACTCCCTTGATCGCGGCATCACCGCAGGGGGAGAAGATCTTGGTGCCCTTGCTCTTCTCGGTGCCGATGCCCTGGTACCAGGCTGCCCCGTTGCCGATGATGGCGGGGACATTGGCGAGGGTTTCCACGTTGTTGATTACCGTGGGCTTGCCCCAGAGCCCCTGGGTAGTGGGATAGGGTGGGCGAATGGCCGACTCACCCCGCCGGCCCTCCAGGGATTCAATCAGGGCCTTTTCCTCGCCGCAGATGTAGGCGCCGGCGCCCCGGAGCATGCGGATTTCAAAGTCAAAGCCGGTGCCCAGGATGCTCTTGCCCAGCAGCCCCATCCGGGTGGCATCGTCAATTGCCCGGATCAGGTTGGCCACCGACTGGTGATACTCGCCCCGGATGTAGATGAAGCCCTGCTTGGCCCCGATGGCATAGCCTGCAATCAGCATCGCCTCCAGCAGCAGGTGGGGGTCGCCCTCCAGCACCAGGCGGTCCTTGAAGTTGCCAGGCTCGCCCTCGTCGGCGTTGCAGATGAGATAGCGGGTCTGCTCGGGCTGGCTGGCCGCAGCCTCCCATTTGAGGCCGGTCGGGAAGCCTGCGCCGCCGCGACCGCGCAGGCCGGAGGCCTTCACCTCGGCGACCACCTGGGCAGGGGTCATGGTGGTGACTGCCTTGGCCAGGGCCTGGTAGCCGCCGTTGGCGATATACTCATTGATGGATAGCGGGTCGATGCTGCCGCAGTTCTTGAGCACCACCTTCTGCTGGGGCGCAAAGTAACTGGTCTGCTGGTAGGGCCCGCCGGCGGCTGGCATGCCTTCCTTGTAGATCAGGCGGGCGAGCGGGCGGCCTTTGAGCAGATGTTCCTCCACCAGTTCCGGGATGTCGGCAGGGGTCACCCGGCAGTACAGTGTGCCCTCGGGATAGACCACCATCACCGGTCCCGCCTCCGAGATGCCCAGACACCCGGTCTCGACCACCCGCACCTCCTGATCCAGCCCCTTTTCTACCAGGGCCCGGGTAAGCGCAGCCTTGACCGCATCAGCGCCGTGCAGGCGGCAGGGGGTGCCTGTGCAAAGCAGGACGTGGGCGCGGTAGAATGCCACCTTATGCCTCCCTTCCCGCACCCTCGGTGGTGCGTAGCACCCGGATCGCCTCACGGGCGCTCTCGGGGGTCAGGTTACCGTAGACCCGGTCGCCGATGAGCATGGCGGGGGCCACGCCGCACAGCCCCAGGCAGCTCACGGTTTCCAGGGTCCACTTGCCGTCCTTGCTGGTCTGCCCCGGGCGCAGGCGCAGTTCCTGGCTTACCGCCTCCAGCACGTCTTCGAATCCTTCCAGATGGCAGGGCGGGCTGGCGCACAGTTTCACCACCGTCTGCCCTTGCGGACGCGTGGTGAACAGGTGGTAGAAGGTGGCCACCCCATACACCTCGCCTTCGCTCAGGCCCATCAGCGAGGCCACCTCCGCCACCGCCTCGCGGTTGAGACAGCCCAGGTCGTCCTGCACTGCGTGCAGGATGGCGAGCAGGTGGGTGCGCTCGTTGCCTTGCTGGTCAATGATCTCTTTGATGCGGGAGCGGGTACACGTTCCGGTGCACGTTTGCGCCATTGCTTCCTCCCTATGCGCTGGTTCCCACGGTCCATTCGCCCACAATGCTGCCGTTCACCACGTGCTTGGCCACGATGGTGCGCATGCGCTCCGGGGTGACGTCGGCATAGGTGACCGCGGGCAAGCCCGGCATGAGCACCTCCACCATCGGCTCCCGGTCGCAGAGCCCCTTGCACCCGGACTGGGTAACGGTGACATCGCTCAGGTTGCGCTTGGCCAGTTCGTCGAGCAGGGCGCTCATCACCGCGCGGGCGCCGGCCGCAATGCCGCAGGTGCCCATGGCCACCACCACCTGAGCCCGGTTCTTGCCCTCCCGTAACTGCAGCGCAGCCTGGGCGGCCTCCCGGACCTTGTTCAGGTCCTCCACACTCTTGATCTGCATCGCTCTCCTCCTCGGCTTTCGCCTGGTGGTTACGAGGTCTTGTTGCAGCGCAGGCAGCGGGCCGCCTCTTCCATGGCCATGGCCTGCGTGTAGCCCAACTCAACTTCCAGGAAGTTCCCCTTGCGCTTGTCCACTGCCAGGCAAGGCATGCAGACGCGAGGCTTCTCCTCCACCTCTTCCTCCTCGTCCTCAGCCGTCACCTCCACGGCCGGGGCGGGTTGGCCGGCAGGCTGTTCCCATTCGTCCTCTTCGCTGGCGGGCTGGGGCGGGCAGAGATACTCATCAATCGCCTGCGCCGCCTTTTCCCCGTCGGCAATGGCCCAGATCACGGTCGCCGGGCCTCGCACTGCGTCGCCGCCGGCAAAGACCCCCGATCGGCTGGTGCCCTGGCTGGGGTTCACCAGCAGGGTGCCGCGGCGACTGGTGGCCACCTCGCCGTTCTTGAGGTAACTGGAGTCGGGCGCTTGCCCGATAGCGCTAATCACGGTATCCACCGCCAGCACGTACTCGGAGCCGGCCACCGGCTCGGGCTTGCGCCGGCCGCCCGGGTCGAATTCCCCAAGCGCCATACGCGTCAACTCGATCCCGGTCACCTTGCCCTCGCCTACCACCTTGCTGGGCGCAACCAGGTACTCGATCTTCACGCCCTCATGCTCGGCGTCCTCGATCTCCCGGGGGTGCGCCGGCATCTCCTCGCGGGTGCGCCGGTAGAGGATGGTCACCTCCTGTGCGCCGCGACGCAGGGCAGTGCGGGCGGCGTCAATCGCCACGTCTCCGCCGCCGACCACGGCCACCCGCCGGCCCACCGCGGGCTCCTTGCCCAGCGCATTCTGGCGCAGGAACTCGACCCCGTTCAGCACGCCGGGCAAATCCTCACCGGGACAGCCCAGGGGCAAACCCTTGTGGGCGCCCGTGGCCAGGAAGACGGCCTGATAGCCATCGGCGAACAGGCTGTCTATGGTGAAGTCGCGCCCAAGGACGGTGTTGGTCCTGGTCTCCACCCCCAGGGCGGTAATGGCCGCGATCTCAGAGTTCAGGACGTGCTTGGGCAGACGGTAGTCGGGAATGCCCACGGCCATCATCCCACCCAGCACAGGCAGGGCCTCAAAGACCGTCACCCCGTAGCCCCGCAGGGCCAGGTGGTGGGCGGCGGTGAGCCCGGCGGGGCCGGCGCCCACCACTGCCACGCGCTTGCCCTTGGCAGGGGCCAGCGCCGGCAGACGGGCTCCGCCGTGCTCGGCCACGTAGTCGGCAACGAAGCGCTTGAGGCTGGCAATAGCGATGGGCTCGTCCAACTGCCCGCGGAAGCACTTGGATTCACAGGGGTGGGTGCACACCCGGCCGCAGATGCCAGGGAAGGGATTGCGCTCGCGCACGATGGACCACGCCTCGGCAAAGCGCCCCTCGGAGATGGCGAGCACGTAGTCGGGCACGTTCACCCCCACTGGGCACGTGTGCGTGCAGGGGGCGGTGAACATGGAGCGGCACACGCAGGCGGGACAGCGCTTCTCCTTGATGTGCGCCTCGTACTCGTCACGGAAGTATTTGATGGTAGAGAGCACGGGGTTGGGAGCGGTCTGCCCCAGGCCACACAGTGCCGACTGCTGGATCTGGTGGCCCAACTCCTCCAACAACTCGATGTCGCCCTCCCGCCCCTCGCCGTGGGTAATGCGGGTGAGGATTTCGAGCATGCGCTTGGTGCCGATGCGGCAGGGCGGGCACTTGCCGCATGACTCATCCTGCACGAAGTCCAGGAAGAAGCGGGCGAGGTCCACCATGCAGGTGTCCTCATCCATCACGATCAGGCCGCCCGAGCCCATGATCGCCCCCAGGGCCTTGAGCGACTCGTAGTCCATGGGGGTGTTCAGGTACGCAGCCGGGATGCAGCCGCCGGAGGGGCCGCCGGTCTGGGCGGCCTTGAACCTCTTGCCGCCCCGGATGCCACCGCCGATGTCGAAGATGATCTTGCCCAGGGAGGTGCCCATGGGCACCTCCACCAGTCCGGTGTTGTTGATGTCGCCGGCCAGGGCAAAGACCTTGGTGCCCTTGCTCTGCTCGGTGCCGAACTGGGCATACCAGGCGCCGCCGTTGATGATAATGGGGGCGATGTTGGCATAGGTCTCGACGTTATTGATCAGCGTGGGCTTGCCCCACAGCCCCGACACCGCCGGGAATGGGGGGCGGGGACGCGGCTCGCCGCGCCGGCCCATGATCGAGGCCAGCAGGGCGGTCTCCTCGCCGCACACGAAGGCGCCCGCGCCGATGCGGATCTCCAATTCGAAATCGAAACCACTGCCCAGGATGTTCTTGCCCAGCAGGCCGGCCTCGCGGGCCTGCTTGAGGGCGATATCCAGGCGGGCCACCGCAAGCGGATACTCCGCGCGCACGTAGACATAGCCCTGGTTCGCCCCCACCGCATAACCGGCAATGGCCATGGCCTCGATTACGCTGTGCGGGTCGCCCTCCAGCACGGAGCGGTCCATGAAGGCACCGGGGTCACCCTCGTCCGCGTTGCAGACCACGAACTTGCGGTCGCCCGGGGCGTCATGCACGAACTGCCACTTGCTGCCGGTGGGGAAGCCGGCGCCGCCCCGGCCCCGCAGGCCGGAGGCCTTCACTTCCGCAATCACCTGCTCGGGGGTCATCCGGGAGAGCGCCTTGGCGAGGGCCTGGTAGCCGTCGCGGGCGATATACTCCTCGATGCGAGTGGGATCAATGCTGCCGCAGTTGCGCAACACCACCTTCTGCTGCTCGCTGAAGAAGGCGATCTTGTCCAGCGTGGGCAGCAGCTCGCCGGTGGTTGCCTGCCGGTAGAGGAGGCGCTCCACGGGGCGGCCCTTCTGCAGGTGCTCGCCCACGATGTCGGTGACGTCCTCGGGCTTGACCCGCTGGTAAAAGATCCCTTCGGGGTAAGTGATAACCACCGGGCCCAGGTCGCAGGAGCCCATGCAGCCCGTCTCCACGACCTGAATCTCGGCGTCCAAGCCTGCCTTCTTCATCTCCTGGAGCAGCGCGTCGCGTACGGCCTGGCAACCGGAGGAGACGCAACCTGCCCCTGCGCATACCAGAACATGAGACCTGTACATGGGTGCTTGAGCCCTCCTGAAGCCCGGTTTAGTCGCCGTTGTCGGCGTACTTGGCAAGGATGTCGGGGGCCTTGGCCGCCTTCACCCGCTTGTAAATGTCCTCGTCCACGGTCATCACCGGGGAAAGCCCGCAGGCACCGATGCAGCGCACGACCTCCAGGCTGAAGTTGCGGTCCTCGGTGGTGCCACCGACCTCGATCCCCAGTTCTTTTTGCAGCGCTTCGAGCACCTTGCGCCCGCCGCGCACGTAGCAGGCCGTGCCCAGGCACACCTTGACCGTGTGCTTGCCCCGGGGGACCTCGGTGAAGTAGGAATAGAAGGTCACTACCCCGTGCACCTCGCTCACCGGGATGCCCATCCCCTTGGCCACGTATTCCTGCACCTCGCGGGGCAGGTAGCCGAACAGGTTCTGGGCCCCGTGCAGCACCTGAATGAGGGCGCCTTCTTCGCCCTGGTAAGCGGCCAGGATCTCGTCCAGCGCCGCATACAGGGCCTTATCCGGTATCTCTCTGCCGCACAAGCACTGCTCGCCCATCGCATTCCCTCTCTTTGGCGTCACTTGGCTTTCAGGTAGGCATCTATGGCCCGGGCGGCCCGCTTCCCGGCGCCCATGGCCTCGATCACGGTGGCGGCGCCGGTGACGATATCACCGCCCGCGAACACGCCGGGCAGGCTGGTCTGTCCGGTCTCGGGGTCCGCCACGATGTTGCCGTAACGGTTGGTCTCCAGTCCTCTGGTGGTGGTGGGCACCAGCGGGTTGGCGCTGTTGCCAATGGCAATCACCACCGTGTCCACCTCAATCACATACTCGGAGCCTGCGATGACTACCGGGCGGCGGCGGCCGGAGTCGTCAGGCTCGCCCAGTTCCATGCGCACGCACTCCATTCCGGTCACCCAACCCCTGTCATCGCCGAGGATGCGCGTGGGGTTAGTGAGCAGGTGGAACTCGATCCCCTCTTCCTGGGCGTGGTGCACCTCTTCGCGGCGGGCGGGCATCTCGGCTTCCGAGCGCCGATAGACGATGAAGACCTTTTCGGCCCCCAGCCGCAGCGCGGTGCGGGCGCCGTCCATGGCCACGTTCCCGCCCCCCACCACCGCGGCGCGCCGGCCCACGGTCACCGGGGTGTCGTACTCGGGAAAGAGGTAGGCCTTCATCAGGTTGACCCTGGTGAGGAATTCGTTCGCGGAGTACACCCCGTTCAGGTTCTCACCCGGGATGTTCATGAAGTTGGGGGCGCCGGCGCCGCTCCCGATGAAGACCGCCGCGTAGCCGTCTTTCAGCAACTGTTCCACCGTGAACAGCCGGCCGATGACAGCGTTGACCTTGATTTCGACCCCGAGGCTCTTGACGTAGTCCACCTCGGCCTGCAGCACCGCCTTGGGCAGGCGGAACTCGGGGATGCCATAGCGCAGCACCCCGCCGGTGTCGTGGAAAGCCTCGAAGATCGTTACCCGGTAGCCCATCTTGGCCAGGTCGCCAGCCGCGGTGAGCCCGGCGGGGCCGGACCCCACAATGGCTACCCGCGGGCCGGTCAACCGGGGAGGCCGGCCCAGCGGCGCGCCCTGGGCGCGCTCCCAATCGGCGGCAAAGCGCTCCAGGCGGCCGATGGCCACCGGCTCAAAGCGGCGGCCCAGCACGCACTTGGCCTCGCACTGGGTCTCCTGGGGGCACACCCGTCCACAGATGGCGGGCAGGCTGTTTTTCTCTTTCAGGATGGCCGCGGCGGCCCGGTAGTCGCCCTCCTTGATGCGGGCGATGAAGCCCGGAATATCCACCTCGACCGGACAGCCTTCCCTGCACATGGGCTTCTTACAAGCGAGGCAGCGGTCAGCCTCGGCGCGGGCGAGCGCCTCGGTATAGCCCAGGGCTACCTCGGAGAAGTTGTGCGAGCGCACCTGTGGCTCTTGCTCGGGCATGCGGTTGCGCTCAGGCTGTGGGGGCATGGGCGCCTCCTTCCAGCCGGCAGTGGTGGCGCTCCAGCGACTCCCGTTCCTGCGGGACAAACCGCCCCTGCCGCGACATCAGTTCCCCGAAGTCCACCTCGTGGGCGTCAAAAATGGGGCCATCCACACAGGCGTACCTGTTCTTGCCCGCCACCTGCACCCGGCATCCGCCGCACATCCCGGTCCCATCCACCATGATCGGATTCAGGCTGACCAGGGTTTTCACCCCGAAGGGTTGGGTGGTCTGGGCCACCGCGGCCATCATGGGGATCGGCCCCACTGCGATCACCAGGTCAATCTTGCGTTGGCCCTCCAGCAGGTCGCGCAGGGCGTCGGAGACAAATCCCTTGCGCCCCTTGGAGCCGTCGTCGGTGGTGAGGTGAAACTCATCGCTGATCGCCCGCATCTGCTCCTCCAGCACCAGCAACTCTGCCGAGCGGGCGCCGATGATGGAAATGAGCCGGTTGCCGGCGGCCTTGAGCGCCTTGGCCTTGGGGTAGACGGCGGGCACCCCAACCCCGCCGCCGACCACCACCACCGTGCCCGGCCCGCGCCATTCCAGGTGATTGCCCAGCGGCCCCACGAAATCTAGGATGGCGTCTCCCTGCTTGAGGCCAGAGAGCTGTTCCGTGGTCTTGCCCACCACCAGGAAGATGATAGTCACGGTCCCCCGCTCGGCGCTGAAGTCGGCGATGGTGAGCGGGATACGCTCGCCCTTCTCGTGCAGGCGCAGGATGATGAACTGTCCGGGGGCGGCCGCCCTGGCCACCTCCGGGGCTTCCACCTCAAGTAACTTGAGTTTCGGCCCCAGCCATTCGGCTCGTGCAATTGGATAAGGCAAGTACTTCCTCCCACTTACCAGCCGCTCGCCGTTGAGCGGCCTTACTTACGCCACGGACCCCAGGTCCGCCAACCCTTGCCGGACCAGGTCGCCAATGGCCTGTGCCACCAGTGGCTGGTCCAGCCGCACCTCGCCCACCACTTCCCGCAGGCGATCGCTGTCGAGCACGTACTCGCCCGCCCCCGTGCGATGCCGGTAGACCAGGTGCAGCCCGGGCCGGCCCACCAGCGCGGTGACCACCGTCGCGGCCATGTCTCCCAGCGGCGGCCGGTCCAGGTGGGAGAGCCCAAAGCCGGCCTCCACCCGGGTGCCCCGGCCCGGCGCCGAGGTCACCGTCACCTTGCCTCCGGTCGCCCGGGCGGCTTGTGCCAACAGCGGCACTCCCAGCCCCACCCGCCTGGTCTGGCGGGTGGTATAAAAGGGATCGGTGAGCCGGGCGGCCATCTCCGGGGCCATGCCCCGGCCGTTGTCGGCCACCGCCACCGTCAGCCGGTCCCCCGGCCCGTCCTCCACGATCTCAATGTCCACCCGGTCGGCGCCGGCTTCGACCGCATTCTGCACCAGGTCGAGCACGTGCAGGGAGATTTCCTGCATCTACGCCATCCGGCAGGCCGGTCCCAGGTAGGCCCGGCCCTCCCGGCCCGCCAGAGCCAGCCGCAACTCGTCCGTGGTGGCGGCCGCCACCCGAAACAGGCTCGGGCACTTGCCCACATCGGCCAGGCAGTGGGCGTCCGACCCGTACACCAGCGGGGTGTCGCCCAGGCTGGGATAACGCGCGCGGGCCTGCTCGGGGCTGGTCCGCCCGGAGACCTCCACCGCGGCCGGCCGGAAGCCTGGGGGCATGAAGCCCAACACCTCGAGCAGCCCGTACGCCCGGCGATCCACGTGGGAGGGGAGGGCCAGCCCGCCGCCGTTCTCACAGCGTGCCGCCGCCTCCTCCACACCCAGGTCGGCTCCGGTCAAGAGCAGTCGCTCACACTCGCCGGTTACCTGGCCCGCCGCATTCAGGAAATGCTGCAGGCCGAAAGCCTCGGGATCGTTCTTCATCTCGGGCAGGTGGTCCCAGACCTCCCGCTCCATCGCCAGTGCATCCTCTTCCCGGTCGAACAGGCACAGCAGGTGCACGCCTTCCCGCGTCTCCACCTCGATCCCCGGCAGCACCGCCAGCCCACTGCCCGCCGCCGCCTGCCGCACCGCCCGGGCATTGCCCGCCGCGTTGTGGTCTGTGACGGCAATCACATTCAATCCCACGCCCAGAGCCCGCTGCACCAGGGCAGGCGGGGTCATCTCTTCCTCCGCGCAGGGCGAGAGCGCGGTGTGCAAGTGCAGGTCCGCCCGCAGCAAGCCCAGCGTCGTCAGCGCACTCCCAGTTCGTAGAGTTTGCCCACCACCTCGTACGCCCGCATGGGCGTGGTCAGGATGGGCAGCCGCTCGTCCTCCGCCCGCGCCAGGGTGGCCGCCTCCGGCTCCTGCCCGCCGGCGATGATGATCGCCGCCAGGTTGAGCACCACTCCCACCGCCACGATGTTGGGGTGGATCTGGATGGTCACCCACACCTGATTGGCGCTGCCCAGGGCCATGATGCTGCTGAGCAGGTCTCCCACCTGGCCCCCGGATACCGGGCGCTCCAGCAGGCCGGCACCGGCCCTCACCTCGAGCCCCAGCGCCTTGGCGATCTCCCCCAGCGACATACTCACTCCCTCTTGAAGGTCATCACCAGCCGGGTGCCCAGGCCCAGGGTGGTGCTGATCTCTACCCCGTCGGCGTTGCGACGGATGTTGGGCAGGCCCATGCCCGCGCCAAACCCCAGTTGACGCACCTTCTCGCTGGCGGTGGAGTAGCCCGGCTGCATCGCCTGCTCGATATCCGGGATGCCCGGCCCGCGGTCCTGGGCAACCACCCGCGCCAGGTCCGGGTACAACTCCAGGGTGAGCATCCCCGAGCGGCAGAAGACGACCATGTTCATCTCCGCCTCGTAGGCGCACACCCCCACCCGGCGGGCGAGGGCCGGGTCCACCCCGGCGCGCTCCAATGCCTGTTTTATCAAGGTTGACGCCCGCCCGGCCATCAGGAAGGCTCCCCCCAGGACGGGGAAAGCCACCACCAGCTCGGGCTCGGCCTCCCTGCCGCTCATGCGCAGTTGCCGGCGGGCACGTGCTCCGGATTCTCGCAGCCGGGCAGCCCTTGAGCGAAGAGCAGCCCGCAAGTCTCGTACATGGGCAGGTCGGTGCCCAACAGCGGGATCCCAAACTGTCCCGCCATCTCGATGGTTTCCGCGGCCGGCTCCTTGCCCCGCACGAAGACGATCCCCACCAGGTCCAGGATCTGGGCGGTGCGGATGACCTGGGGGTGGGTGAGCCCGGTCAAGAGCAGTGAGCCGGGGGCGGTGAAGGCGAGCACATCGCTCATCAGGTCGGACCCGCATACCGTACGCACGCTGCGGTCCAGGTGGTCCTTGCCTATCAACACTCTTGCGCCCAAGAGTTTCTGCACGTCTGCCAGGTTCATCCGTCTACCAACCCCATTCGTTATACTTTTCACAAATGAATGCCCCAAAAAAACGACCCCGCGTGAACCCGGTTCTCCTCTCCCGGGAGGAGCCCGGGCGGACGTGGTCGTTACGCTCCTGGTGCTACTACACCACGGAGCGCCTTCTTCCTGCCTTAGCCGAAACTATTTTCTCTTGCTCGGCGCAACCTGTCAACCTGCGCCTGGCGGGCGGGCAAGCGGCATGGCGCGCGGCCAAGATGATTGTACCCGAGCAGTGGGATGAGGACACCTGTGGCCCCCTCTCCCCCCGGGAGAGGGATGGGGTGGGGAGGCGACGGCCTACTACGGGTGGGCTCGCGACGAATGGTCGGTGATCGTCACCAGATGCGGGCTGAGGCGGTAGGTCAGCCCCAGGCGCTGCGCCAGCGGTTTGAGCGGGACATAGAGCGCCCCCGCGGGCTCGCCCTCCTCGACCATCCCCAACCTCCACATGCGGCAGCCGGGTAGACTGAGGAAGGGCGCGGCGGGTAGGGGCACCCGGCCCTGGGGGGTCTCCATGGTGGCGGCGCCCGCCCGGAAGGTGAAGCGCGCCCCATCCACCTTGAGCGTGCCCTTTTTGCTGGCTGCGGCCCAGGTCAGGCGCGCCTTGCGCCGGGTCAGCACCTTCACGGTGCCCGTTGCCTCGTCTGGCTCCCTGCGCTCATCGGCCAGCCGGTAAGACTTACACGCGCAGGCAGTTGTTCCTGCCATTGGTAGTTAGGCCCGCCAGGGCCGTTGTCCCCTCTCGCAGGGGGGAACGATAACGGCCCTCGCGGGCCCATTACCAACCCGGCAGGTTCCCCCCGGTCGTTGGGGAAGAACAAGGCCGGACCGGAAACGGCTCGCGCCTCGGCTGCGGCAGGATTCTCCCCTCCCGAGACCCGACACCCGAGCCCCGAGACCCGGTCCTCAGGAGGTTAGGCCGTGAAACGGTGGACATGTGCTGTGGTGTTGCTGGGGGCGATGTTGCTGCTGGCGGTGGCGCCGGCATGGGCGGCGGAGACGCTCTCCGCCCATGACATGCTGCTGCGCTACATCTCCACTCCCGATCCCGCTTACCACTGGGAGCAGGGCCAGGTGGTGCAGGGTGACATGACGGTTTCCGACCTCATCCTCACCAGCCAGCGCTGGCGAGGCGACGAGTGGCAGCACCTGCTGCGGGTCTTCCGTCCGGCGAAGGTGGCCTACCCCGGCTGGATGATGCTCTACATCACCGGCGGCACCAACCCGGTCAAGCCCGGGCAGAAGATGGGTGAAGACGAGATGGGCATCGCCCTCGCCCAGCGCACGCAGGCGCCCGTGGCCATGCTCTACCAGGTGCCCAACCAGCCCATCATGGGCGGCCTGGGGGAAACCGGAGCGATCGAGCATTCGTTTGAGATGTTCATGCAAAACGGCGACCCCACCTGGCCCCTGCTCTTCCCCATGGCCAAGAGCGGCGTGCGGGCGATGGACGCGCTGCAGGAGTACGCAGCCAAAGCGTGGGGGCAGAAGATCACCTCGTTCGTGGTCTCTGGCGGCAGCAAGCGGGGCTGGACCACCTGGCTGGTCGCCGCAGGTGACCGCAGCGGGCGGGTGAAGGCGATCGTGCCCATCGTCTTCGACTTCCTCAATATCCGCAAGCAACTGCCCCACTCCATCGAGTTATTCGGGCATTACAGCGAGGCCATCCAGGACTTCGTCAAGCGCGATCTGCCCCAGCGGGCGGAAACCCCGCGCGGGCAAATCCTGTGGGATTCGGTAGACCCCTATACCTGGCGCAAGGAGTTGACCCTGCCGAAACTGATCATGAACGCCACCAACGACTTCTTCTACAACACCGACGGGCTGAATCTCTACTGGGACGACCTGACGGGACCCAAGTACGTCTACTACGCGCCCAACAGCCTGCACGGCATGGAAAACGGCCTCGAGCGCACCCTCGACACCGTGGGCGCCTTCTTCCGCACCGTGGCCACGGGCAGCAAGATGCCGGCCATCTCCTGGACGCGCCAGGATAACGGCGCCTCGGCCACGATCACTATTACCGCCCCCGCGGCCAAAGCGGCGCTGGTGTGGGCCGCGCCCTGCGACACCACCGACTTCCGCCTGAGCCACTGGGTGAGCACCCCCATGACCCGTAACGGCGATACCTTCACCGCCACCATCCCCCGCCCCGAGGGGAAGAACCTCACCCTCTTCGGCCAGGCGGAGTTCGAGGTGCAGGGGTTGCCCTGCTACCTGTGCACGCAGCCGATGATTGTGAGGAAGTAGTGTGAGGGTGTGGCGGACGTCTGGTCTTCGCAGGGAAGCCTGGCCATATCGAGCACCCAGCATCCCAGGCGCCATCCGCCTACCCACCAGGCGCGCTCCAATTGACGCTCGGGCGGGCCGGCGGTACCATGAAATGTCACGCGCGCCTGTAGCTCAGTGGATTAGAGCACCAGACTTCGGATCTGGGGGTCGGGGGTTCGAGCCCCTCCAGGCGCGCCAACTGCCTGCCGAAGGGGGGCCGGGCAGGCGCTCAGCCTGCTGTCGCCAGTTGCCCCTCCCGCCCGTACCAGCACAGGTCGTCGCGCCGCGTCCCGGGGTAGGGGTCCGGGCCCCCGTGATCCGTGCCACCGCTGTCCCGCCCATCCGCACCCAGGCTGTAGAGCAGATACCCCTGGTCTTGCCGGCGGTAACGGTAGGGTCGTCCCCAGGGGTCGGTGAGGGCAAGGCCGGGCAGATCCCCGATCGCTGCCGCGTGGGCGGGGGTCTGGGCGGAGGTGGGCGGGCAGGGCGCCAACACCCCCTGTACCTCGGAGGCGGTGCGCATGAGCGCCTCCAGGCGGTGGTGTTGGGCGAGCAGGGAAGGCTGGTCAAGTGGCGACAGACGCGCAGGGAATTGGCCAGATCCTGCCAAGCCAGGTCGGCCTCCCGGCGGGTCGAGGGCATGTCGGCCTCCCTTCACTGAGGTACTGGCCACAAACGTCGGATTCGATTCGCGCTTTGACATAGCCATCCGCATGTCCGCCTACCGCCTCCTTTGTCCTACTTACCGGCTTGACGGGGCGAGCGCCGGCGCCTACGTTAGCAGCGGCGGCAACACGGCGGCCGCCGGGGAGAGGGGCGTGAGGCACAGGATCAACCTGGTGCTGGCGCTGGTGGTGGTGGCCGGGATGTCCGGGTCGGGGGGGTACCTGGCCGGCTGGTCGAAGGCGCGCCTGGGCCAGGCGCAGACGGTGCCGGCAGTGGCCAGCACGGTGGTCGAGACGCGGACCGGGTCGCCCGCAGGGCCTTCGCCCGCAGTCGAGCCGGCAAGAACCGAGGCGGTCCCGGTGTCGGTTTCGGCCGCGCCCGGCCAGGTGGCCCCTCCGGCCCCCGTGCAGAACCCTCCAACACCCGTCCTGCAGGCACCCGCGCCCCGGCCGGCGGCAAGCCGGCCCAGCGTCCCTGGGGCCTCCCCCGTGCCCGCCAGGACTACCGCCGCGACGGTGACCCCGGCCGCTCCCTCCAGCCCCACGCCTCCCGCCTCGGGCACGCCCGGGACAAACGGCGCCTCCCTATGCTTCGACGAAGTGCATTTTAACTTCGGGGCAGTGTATGAGGGGGAGACGGTGGAGCACGTTTTTCGCTTCACCAACCGGGGGCAGTCGGAGTTGGTGATCGACGGGGTAAGCACGAGCTGCGGCTGCACCGCGGCACTGGCCTCGGCAAGCAACATTTCGCCCGGCGGCGTGGGCGAGGTGAAGGTTTCGTTCCGCACCCAGGGGTACAAGGGCAGCCTGGTGCGGCATGTGTACGTGGCCTCGAACGACCCGGTGGCCCCGCGCATCACCCTCGACCTGGAGGGCACAGTAAAGCGCGACCTGGAGTCTGACCCCTCCTTCGTCTACTGGCCCAAAGTCCCGGCCGACACCTCCCCGGCCAGAATAGTGCGGCTGTATTCCCCGGAGGGCAAGGCCTTCCGGGTGCTGGGGATGACCTGCAGCTCGCCCTACGTGCATCTGACCCCGGTGACCGCCGACGGCGCGGGGGGCTACCGTTTCGAGATCAGGCTGGGGCCGGGGCTGCCGGTGGGACAGGTGGCCAGCACCATCGTGGTGGACACCGATTCCGCGCGCCAGCCTCGGGTCAACGTGCGCCTGTTCGCCAACGTGGTGGCGGCGGAGGAGGCGAGCCAGTGAGCGCGCGGCCGGTGGGGCGGCGGGAGCACCTACTCCTGGGAATGCTCGCAATCCTGGTGGTTTCGCTGTGCTGCGGCCTGGCAGCCAACCACCGGGCGCAGGCGAGCCTGCCCCTTTTCGCCTCGGAGGCCAGCCTGCGGGCATGGGTGCCGCCCACCGTGAAGTATGCCTCCACCAAGCAAGCCCGCGCGGAATGGGGAAAGCCGGGGGTGCTTTTCCTGGACGGTCGTGCGCCCGAGGGCTTTGCGGAAGGGCACGTGGCGGGCGCGCTCAGCCTGCCGGTGGACGCCTATGGCGAGCACTACCCCGCGCTGCGGGCCCGGTTACGGCGGGCGCGGGTGTTGATCTGCTATTGCGAGAGCATCAGTTGTGACGAGGGCGCCCGGCTGGCGGCGCTGCTGGCGGGCGCCGGTTACCCGCGGGTGGAGTACATGTTTGCGGGATGGGAGGGCTGGCAGCAGGAGGGCGGCCCGGGGGAGAGCGGGTGATGGCGCAGACACTGGTGATGTCGGCCCCCGCCCGCCCGAAGTATGGCCACCCGGCCTGGGCGCTGACCGCGCGCTTGCTATTGGGGGGGATCCTGGTCTACTCGAGCCTGCACAAGTTGGGGCACACCGCCGACCTGGCCCGAATCGCCTACGGCTACCGGCTGCTGCACCCTGAACTGGTGAACCTGTTCGCTTTCACCCTGCCCTGGTTGGAGTTACTGACGGGGGCGCTGCTGCTCCTGGGCCTGCTGCGGCACAGTGCGGCGCTGGCGGCGATGCTGATCATGGGCGGCTTTACGCTCGCCACCGCGCTGGCCATGGCCCGGGGCATCGAGACCCCCTGCGGGTGCTTCTCGCTGGCATGGACCGGGGAACGGGTGGGGCTCGGGGTGATCGTACGCGACACCGCCCTCGCCCTGGTGGCAGCCTACCTGGTCTGGTACCCTTACCGGCCCGCGGAACTGGACCGGCTGTGGGACCGGCCGGAACGCATCCCCTCCTGAACCGCGCCCCGCACGCGCCTCAGCGGCGGGAACTCACCCCCCGCCGCTGACGGTGAGACCGGCAATACCGCTGCTCAAGGGCCACTGGCGGGTGCCCGCGGCGGTGGCTGCGTGCTGCCGCCAGTGGTGCCGCCGCTGGTCGTACCGCCACTCGGCTGGCTGGGAGTGGGCGTGGGCTGGCTGGGGGCAGGTGCAGGCTGCGCGGGCTGGGCCGGAGCAGGCTGGCCCGGCACGGGTTGCTGGTACCCGGGCGCCGGTTGCGCATACGTGGGCCGGCGCGTGCCTGCCCACCAGATCCAGGCGATCACGATGATGGCGATGATCACCACCACCCAGACCCAGGCCCAGCCGTAGCCGGCCCCGCGGTCGTCGTCATATCCGGGTTCGGTCATCTTCACCCTCCATTCAGGCGTAACCCGCGTGCATTGTACCGAAGCCGAAACGGGCGAGCCCGGGATGGGCCGGGGGGATGTGTGCAAGGGCGACACGCGTGCGGGGGCGCAGGACATGCAAGACAGGGTGCAAGCCGACCTTGCCCCCCCAACATTTCTTCGCGAGCAAAGAGGGGAGCCGGCATGCGCACCGGGGCGCCAATGAGAGACCAACAGGCTGATGCGCAGGAGGCGTGGGGGAGGGCCAGAAGGGCAGTCCAGGGGGGCACATCGGCCGAGGGAACTGGCGGAGAGAGAGGGATTCGAACCCTCGAGGGAGCTTTTGGCCCCCTACGCGATTTCCAGTCGCGCTCCTTAGACCAACTCGGACATCTCTCCGCAGGATCGGATGTCGGGTCCCGGGGCTCGGATTTCGGGAGGAATCTCACCGGACCGTCTTTGCCTCGGGACGTCTTCAGTATAGCCGCGAGAGGGGCCCAGCGTCAAGGAAAACGGAGCCTGCGGGGCCTCCAAGGCGCCTGTCGCGGAGGGGCTTGGCCGCCCGCTGGCAGCGGCGCTGGAACTCCTCACCGCGGCCCGTCGTCCAAGAAGGCGAAGGTTCCGGCGAAAGGAGCAATGGATGCGTGCAGTAGCAGTACTCATGCTGGCGGCCGTGCTGGCGGCAGCCTGGTCGCCCCTGTGGGCAGCCCTTCCGGCTTCGGAGACGCTGGAGACGCGGCCGGCGCGGGTGGCGCTCTTCAAGAACGGGGTCGGCTTCATCGTGCGGGAGGGGAAATTGAGCGCACAGGAGTCCTTCACCATGACCACCCAGGCCGCGCCCGCCCACGGCACGTTCTGGGTCAGTTATCCCAAGGAGTCAGGGCTCATCAGCATGGTGTCCCGCGAGGTGGAGGTGCCGACGGTCGTGCCCGCCACCACCCCGGCCGACCTGCTGCAGGCCAACGTGGGCAAGGAGGTGGTAATCTAATCGTCACCGGCATCCAGGGTGAGGATCCAATTCACGGCACACTGTTGGCGATCAACGAGCGCCCGCCCGCGCCACCGGCAAATCCGTATGGATGGCGACCGGCCACCGACCCCGGCGCCCGCGGCCGGCTGGTGCTGGTGAAGACCGACCGGGGGGTCTACGGGCTGGACATGTCAAGCGTAAAACAGGTGACGGTCCTGGGTGACCAGCCTACCCTGGAGACGACCGTGAAGGCGAAACGCTGGCAGGTGGAGGGGTACCTGGCCAAGGCGACGGCCAACACCCCGGTCACCGTAAGTTATGTGGCACGGGGCATCACCTGGGCGCCCAGTTACGTGGTGGACATCAGCGACCCCAGGCAAGCCCGGCTGACGGCCAAGGCCACCATCATCAATGAGGCGGAGGACCTGGCGGACACGCACGTGGACCTGGTCACCGGCTACCCCAATATGCGCTTCCAGGACATCTTCGATCCGCTGGCAGGGCGAACCAACCTGGCGGATTTCCTGAAGCCCTGGGGCGGGGGTACTCCGCCCTCGCCGGCGGTGACACGCGGGCGAACGTGGCAATGCAGATGGCGGCCCCGGTCATGGCCCTGGGCCATGGCGGCGGAGCCGGTTACGAGGCCATGCCGGAATACCGGGCGGCCGCCGTGGGTCAGAGCGTGGAGGACCTCTTCCTCTACCCCCTGGAGTCCGTGACCCTGGCCAAGGGCGAGACCGGGTATTACCCGCTGTTCACGACGAGCGTGCCCTTCGAGCAGGTCTACCAGTGGGAGATCCCTGACGTGGTCAACGAGCAGGACCAGTACGGGCGGCGGGAGCAGGACGATCGCCCGCAGGAGGAGATCGTCTGGCACTGCCTGCGGCTGACCAACAACACCAAGACCCCCTGGACCACGGCGCCGATAGAGGTGCTCAAGGACGGGCAGTTGTTGGGCCAGGACATGCTCTACTTCACCGCTGCTACCACGCACAGCGACGTGAAGATCACGCGCGGCCTGGGGATCAGGGCCGAGCAGGCGGAGTTTGAAACCGGGCGCGAGCGGGGCGTGGAGCAGTACTACGGGTACAAGTACGACCGCATCAGCCTGGAGGGCAAGGCCCGGGTAAAGAACCTGAAGTCCGAGCCCGTGACCGTGGAGGGGAAAAAGACGCTCTCCGGTGAGTTGAAGTCGACCACCCCCGAGGCCAAGGTGGAGCGGCTGGCCCGGGGCATCAGGCGCATGAACCCCATCAACGTGCTTACCTGGCGCATCACCGTCGAGCCGGGGTAGGAGAAAGAGCTGACCTACTCCTACACGGCGCTGATCAGGCAGTACTGAGCAGGGAAGGCAACAGGCATCGGGCGGCAGGCATCAGGCACCCGGCATCCGACTGGATGCCGGGTGCCTGGCCGTAGGGACCTCCGGGGCGGGAGTGGAATGATAGGGCCATTCCCTCCCCGGGAGGTTGGCGGTGACGTCATCTCCTTGGCCAAACAGGGCGGCCGCGCCTGGCCTGTTGGGCCTGTTGGCGCTGTCCCTCCTGATCCCGGCGGGCTGCTGGGCGGCGGGCATGGCCGCTCCTACCTTCCAGGACCTGATGGACCCCGCGGTATTCCCCGACGCACAGCGGGGCATGGCGGTGGAGCGGGCGACTCTGGGGCAGGGCCACTGGGAGGTGGTTACCACCGGCGCCCGCATCCAGGGCAATATCGCGAGCGGGAGGTCACCCTCTCCCAGCGTATCGGCCATGCGCGGCCGGTGGCCGTGCTGTCGCTGGGCAGGTCGCTATCCGGGGGGAAACTCACGCACCAGGGCCGCGGCTTCGCGCGGCTTACGTTCGCCACACCAAAGGTAACCGTGCGGGTGAACGGGGACTCGCTGCTCATGCTGCAGGCCCACGAGCCGCTTTCCCTCTGGCTGCGCAGCAAGGTCGCCCCTGCCTGGCACGCCTCCGAGGGGAACAACCACCTGCTCGTGGACGAGTGGGGCGGCTTTGGGGTGTACTGCTCCGATCCCCAGGTCAAGGACCACTTTCGCCCCTACGAAGCGGACGCAGCCTCATGGCGCCTGCCGGCGGGGGCGGTGCTCTGGGTGTGCGTGTGCCCGCCCAAGCCCTATCCCTGGGAGCAGTCCCGGCGGGAGCACGTGGTCTGGCACCACTCCCGCGAACTGGCCTACCCCCCGGATGAGGTCCTTGCCGCCTGGCGGCAGCACGGCGACATCGCCCTACTGCAGTCGGAGATCATGCTCTGGAAGGACTGGAACCTGGACTTCATCCCCCGCCTGGGGGCGGCCGAGTTCGCCCGGGTGCGCCAGACCTGCCGGCGGCTGGGGATGCGCTTCATGGTCTACACCAGCCCCTATTACTTCATCCGCGGCACCCCGGTCGAGTCCCGGGCGATCAACACCTACGAGAACTTCGTGGACTACCCGCCGGGCGACGGCTCGGGCAGGAACATGGGCCTCTTCATGGAGGCCATCACCCGGCTGGTGCGCGAGCATCACCCGGACGGGCTCTATTTCGACGGGCAGTACGTCGGCAGCGCCCCCGCCCTCTACGCGCTCGCCCGGCAGAGCCGCGCCCTGTTGGGTGAGGACGGGCTGCTGGAATGGCACTCCACCCATGCCCTGGGCTGGGGCACGTGTTACCTGCCGCCGGCCGACGCCTACGTGGACTACATCCTGCGCGGGGAGGGCGAGCGCAGCCTGTACGCGAGCCCGGATTACCTGCGCTTCTTCGTCTCGGGCTACAACGTCAGCAACTCCATCGGCGTGCTCTGCAACAACGACGGCCGCTTTGACCGGCAGTTAGTGGACGCCGCCCTGGCGGTGAATGCCCGCTTTCACACCCTGGCGGGATTCGTGGGCCGTCCGGAGATGGAGGAGGTCGAGGCCTACTACCGCAGCCGGCTCGCGCCCGGCCTGCAGGCGCAGGTGGATGCCGGGTGCGACCGCCGCCAGGCAGGGGTGCCGGCCCGGGTGGCGGTCTTGCGGCAGGCCGCACAGGCGCGCGCCAGACAGTTTGCCCGGGAACGCCGGGTGCTCGCCCGCGCCCCCCAGTGGCAGCAGCCGGCGCTACCGGTGACGCTGGGCCCGCTGCCGGCGGGCAAACAGGTCTCGGCCGCGGCACCGGGGGCGCTGACGGCGGCCGGCGGCGTGCTGCAGGTCAGGGCGCCGGCCAACTGCTTCGCCTTCCTGAGCGTGCCGGTCACAGGCAAGGTTCAAGGGCTGGTGGTGAAGGTGCGCCAGGGCACGGACGGCGGAATGTCGTGGGGGCCGGCGGTGCTGCTGCGCTTTGCCAACGGGCTCTACTTGCGGATGGGAACACGCGCGGACGGCCGCCTGCAGGCTGACCTGTGCGCACGGACGCTGCCGTATGAGGACTTGGCGAAGGCGTGCGACCAGCCGCCGCTGCTGCCGGAGGAGACCGAGCCGGTGCAGGTGCTGGCGCCCGGATATGAGCCAGGCCAGTGGGTGTGGCTGCGGGCGCGCTGGGAGGGGCACTGGGGAGTGATCGAGCGCAGTGACGACGGGCGGCGCTACCGGCCGGTGTGGCTTTTCGAGCATGACGGGCGCTTTGGCGGGGAGGCAACGGAGGTATTGGTGGGGAAGGTGCCCTACAACGGCCGGCCGGAGGACTTCACTGACCTGGGCCCGGTGGGGGAATGCGAGATCGGGATGGCAGGCATCTACCGGCAGGAGGAGCGGCGATGAGACGAGTGGGATGGGCAGCGGCGGGGATGGCGGCACTGGCGTTGGCAACGGCGGTGGGGGCAGGGGCGGCCGGGCTGACCGTGAGAGGCACGCAAATCCTGCAGGATGGCAAGCCCATCTTCCTGCGGGGATCCTACTACGTGCAGCCGGCGGCCTACCACCACTGCTTCCTGACCGAACTTGACGAGCGGCAAGTGCCGGTGGACTTCACGAAGATGCGCGAGTCGGGCCTGAACTGTGTCGCCATCTCGGTGAACTGGGGCGACTTCTTGCCCCACTTCGACCCCGGCCGCCCCCCGCAATGGGACCGGCGGATAGACGGCCGCTTCCGGCGGCTGCTGCAAGCCGCGCGCAAGGAGAACCTGTGGGTGGACCTGTGGTTCGGCACCGCCCGCATGCCGCTCGGAGTTCCGGGAGTGAAGGCCGGGGAGCCGCAGACCGACCTGGCCGGGTACAAGCACCAGGCTTTTGCCGGCTACACGTGGCCCAACTACCCCGGATGCGTGCAATTCGCCGACCCCGAGTGGGAGGGGTTCGTGGCCTTCCACCGGCACGTGGCCGAGCTGACCCGGGGCTTTGACAACGTCATTTTTGATCCCCTCGACTGGCAGCACCTGAACATGAACGCCTGGTGTTGGGGGAACGCGCGCAACCTCGCCGGCTGGCGGGCCTGGCTGAAGGAGCGCAACCCGGATCTTGCCTACTGGTCCGAGCGCTGGGGGGAGAAACTGGCGTCGTGGGACGAGGCGCTGTTCCCCATGGACGACTGGGTGCGCCGCAGCGCCGCGCGTTACGAAGGCAGCCCCTACGCGGGCAAGGCCGATACCACCGACCAGGACAAGTGGCAGGACTTTCGGGAGTGGCACGACGCGCTGCACATCCGGGTGATGGAGACGCTCAACTCCACCCTGAAACAGGTGCGCCCGGACGTGCTCATCGGGCAGCGGGTGGACCTCTGGCACCACGGCGATTTCCGCATGAACACCTGGGCGGTGAAGGGGGTGGATTTCATCTTCCAGGGCTGGTACTCGGACAAGCCCGAGCAGGCCCGCGCCCCCGAGGAGGGGATCACCACCAGCATCAAGGACGTGACCAGCCGCTGGCCCAAGCCCATGCCCCTGGTCTTCTGGGAGACCGGGGACAACGTGCAGGGCCTGCCCCAGGCCGAGGACGAGGCCCTGCAGGCGCAGCAACTCGCCGAAACCGACCGCGTGGTTAGGGCGCTCGGCCTATGCGGGTGGCTGTGGTGGACCTGGCGGGACTACCCGATGGGCAAGGAGTCCATGCGCTTTGGCCTCAACCGGCTGGATGGTTCCCCCAAGCCGGCCCTCACCGCGCTCAAGAGACTGACGGAAAAATAGGGGCAATCACCGGCTGGGCGGAATGGGGGTGCTACCGGGGGAGGGAGGGGACGACGCGGAGACGGCCGCGACGCCACCTGCAAGGATGCCGGGTCCGCTGACGGCACGCGGAGCAGGCAGGTAGCAGCAGCAGTCCCAGGGCTGCCCGCCCATACAGCGTGCAATGCAGGATTAGGGAGGCCGGCAGCGGAACATAACCGCCGGAGTGTACGGACGGTGCGCAGGACGGTTGCGGTTGCGGCTATCGGGCTGGTGGTCTTCCTGGCAGCGGGGTGCCAGCGCTTCGACGTGGATGTGCCCCAGGGGCGCACCCTGATCACCGTGTGGTCGGGCTGGACGGGAGAGGAGGAGCAGTTCTTCACGGAGGCGGTGAAGGCGTTCAACGCAGCCCAGGACCGGATCTTCGTGAAGAATATGTCCACCCAGGAAGACGATGGCAAGATCATGCGCGCGCTCACCGCAGGCGTCCCCCCCGACTGCTTCTTCCTGTGGGAGCCCTCCTATATCGGTGCGCTGGCCGCCAACAACGCCCTCATGCCCCTGGACCACTTTCTCAAGGAGACAGGGCCCCCCCTGGAGCGCCTTATCCCCGGCTCCATCAAGCAGGGCTACTATCGGGGGCACTACTACGCCATGCCCTTCCTGGTCGATGCCTACGCCCTCTACTGGAGCAAGGACGCTTTTCGCCAGGCCGGGCTGAATCCCGACCGCCCGCCACGTACCCTGAAGGAACTGGAGGCCTATACCAAGCGGCTGACGATCCGGCAGGGGGACAAGATCAAGCGTCTTGGCTTCGAGATGCCGGGCTTCAATATCGTGGCGGTGCTCTTTGGCGGGCACTTCTTTGACCCGCAGCGCAATCGCATCACCACCAGTGACCCGCGCATCGTGGAGGCCTTGACCTGGTACAAGCACATGTTCGACCTGCAGGGCGGGGCCCAGCGCATAGATTCCTTCAGCCAGGGTTACGGCGCCTACAACAGCGCCAACCACCAGTTCTTTACCGGCAAGGTGGCAATGATGATCAGCGGCCAGTGGTGGGCGGGCTACTGCAAGCGCTACCGGCCGGACATGGATTTCGGGGTGGCTCCGCTGCCCTACCCGGACCAGTATCCCGAACTCGAGGGCACCACCTATCTGGGCGGTAACTTCGTGTGCATCCCCCGCGAGTCGCGCCACCCCAGGGAGGCCTGGCAGTTCCTGCGCTGGATGCAAACCTATCGCGCGCAGGTGCTCTTCGCCAGCCTGATGCGGGGCGTGCCCAACTACCGGCCCGCGCTGCGCGACCCCGCCCTCACCAGCGGCGACCGCTGGAACGAGGCCTTTGGGGTGGTGTGCCGCGTGGCCAACCATCCCAACGCCCGCTTCTTCCCCGCGCTGCCGGTGAACCTGCTGTACATGAACGAACTGGATAGCGCCGCCCAGTATGCCGCCCGTGGTACCAAGACCCCCGCCCGGGCCCTGGCGGACGTGCAGCGGCGGGTGCAGAAGGAGTTAGAGAGTTACCCCGGCTATCGGGCGGCCGCCAGACCCGGAGGCCGAGCATGAGCGTGGCAACCCAGCAACCAGGCCTGCACCAGCGCACCGCCGGTTTTGCCGTGCGCGCCCAGCGCCGCCGCCTGCTGACCGGGCTGCTTTTCATCAGCCCCTGGATCTTTGGCTTCCTGGTCTTCACCCTGGGGCCGATCATCATCTCCATCTACCTGTCCTTCTGCGATTACCGGGTGCTCACGCCGCCGGTCTGGGTGGGGCTGGACAACTACCGGCAACTGTTCCACGATCAGTATTTCTGGAAGTCGCTCTCCAACACCGCCTTCATGTTCCTGGAATTGCCGCTGGGGATCTTCGTGGGATTGGGGCTGGCCATGCTGCTCAATGCCAGCGTGCGCTTCCAGCCCGGCTTCCGTACCATCTTCTACCTACCCTCGGTGGTGCCCACGGTGGCCAGCGCCATGCTCTGGCTGTGGATCCTCAACCCGGATATTGGCCTGGCCAACGCCGTGCTGGAGCGCCTTCACCTGCCCACCTGCAGTTGGCTGATGTCGGCCACCACTTCCAAACCCTCGATTATGCTGCTGGACCTGTGGGGCATCGGCGGCGGGATGATCATCTACCTGGCCGCGCTGCAGGGCGTACCTCAGCACCTTTACGAGGCAGCCGACCTGGACGGCGCCTCCTCGTGGCAGAAAGTGTGGCACGTCACCCTGCCCAGCATCAGCCCGGTGGTGTTCTTCATGGTGGTTACGGGAATTATCGGCATCTTTCAGTACTTCACCCAGGCCTACATCATGACCGTGCCCCGGGGCGGGCCGGAGCACTCAACGCTGTTCTATGCACTCTATCTGTTCCAGAATGCCTTTGAATACTTCAAGATGGGCTACGCCTGCGCCATGGCCTGGATCCTGTTTATCATCAGCCTGCTGGCCACGCTCATCGTCTTTCGCTCGTCCGCCCGCTGGGTCTATTACGAGGAGAGCCGCTGATGAAACGCCAGCAGGCCTGGAAACGGCTCGCCACCTACTGCGCACTGGTCGCACTGGGGATCATCTTCGCCTTCCCCTTCGTGTGGATGATCTCCACCAGCCTCAAGTTCGACTGGCAGATCTTCCCCAAGGAGGGCGCGAGCGGCGTCTCCCTGAACCTGGTGCCGTGGCCCATCCGCTGGGCCAACTACCCGCGGGCGTTGCAGACCTTCCCTTTCCTCAACTACCTCTACAACACTCTCTACATCTGCATCTTCACCGTGATCGGGACCGTGCTCTCCTGCTCCCTGGTGGCCTACGGCTTCTCCCGCGTACAGTGGCGGGGTCGTAACGCGGTCTTCATCCTGGTCCTGTGCACCATGATGATCCCTTACCAGGTGACCCTGCTGCCGGTTTTCATTCTCTTCCGCAGCCTGCACTGGATCGGGACCTACAAGCCCCTCATCGTGCCCGCGTTCTTCGGTAGCGCCTTCTATATCTTCATGCTACGGCAGTTCTTCATGACGCTGCCCGGCGAGTTATCGGATGCCGCCCGCATTGACGGCTGCTCGGAGATGACCATCCTGCTACGCATCATCGCCCCCCTGGCCAAGCCCGCGCTGGCCACGGTGGCCCTGTTCACCTTCATGGGCGCATGGCTGGATTTCATGGGC